>Ga0123355_10008421_pt1 | contig 15584 bp, 8 predicted proteins | sample TergutEmb28metaG_3_FD_89872 | JGI IMG/M metagenome (GOLD analysis project Ga0123355, IMG submission 89872) | Embiratermes neotenicus P1 segment gut microbial communities from Petit-Saut dam, French Guiana - Emb289 P1 | ecosystem: Host-associated > Arthropoda: Insects > Digestive system > Gut ... | reverse complement strand
TAAACTCTTCATAAACGGCTGCAGACAATGTCTTTAAATATTAAATACACACTCGTAAATTCAAACCAGGACAAAGACTTTTAAAGAGAGATATCTTGCTTTAAGCATGGAATGGGACAATTTAACCTATTAGATCAACCAAAACGTGACACTTCTCACATACAAAGTTTAGTCGGAAAATATTAACAACTGGGATAACATGGAAGACCTAAATGTAGATGTGATACTATGAATACTTAAATTTATCCTAGAGAAAGAGTGTGTGAGAGTACGGTTTGGATCGCACAGCTCGGCAGAGAATCCAGTGACCGGTTTTTTTAAACACCATAATGATTAATGGGAGAGGATACCTTCACCAAGAAGTGAAATATTTTAGGGAAATACGGTGCACCATGTCTAGGATACCCCGAATCAGTTACTGTCCTTTATGGTGCTCACCTGTTCAGCGCAGCGTTGTTGAATCATTCGAAAATGACAGTTGTATCAAACAGTCAACTCTGGTTTCTGACTTCCGATCTTCTGCAGTACCTCATCTTTCTTAAAGCCTGCGAGCTCCACGTAATGTTAATTGATTAGTCCATGTCAGAGCTAAGCATTTGGACCCATATATCATACCCTTCTTTGTAAAAAAGACGACATTGCACGTGCACTACTGTTTCTTTCCTTCTATATATATTTTGGAAGAGAAAATCATCATCACTTCGGAAGCTGAGACCCATTCTTTCTCTTACCCCCACCACGCCTCCTTTAAGACTGCGCCCCTTGACAAAAGTGACTGCCCCCTTCAGCATCTCGAGTTGGCAAAGTGGTTTCTAACCGGGATAAATCGTTCCAGAGGGGAATAACTTATATATATATATAAGACCTGCTGAGCCAGCAAAGGGGGTAAGAAGAAGGTTCAAAAAATGTGAAGGGATGGAGAAGGATTCAGGACATTTTTGGACTTTTTGTTTTGGGGGTGGGTTGAAAAGAGAAATATTACATGTGACAATTTTTCTTTCTTTTTTTGAGGAGGGACGATTATATAAGACAGCGCGATAAGGGATGCAATATGGAATGGAAGAGGACAAAAGACTAAAATCAACATGTAACCTTAAAGACATTAAAGCACAGAATGGAACCCCCATATCTTTAGACCAAGATATAATGCATGTTTCATCCCATCCCCTTGTTTCACCACCGCTTGGTACACATATCCCTTTGTGAGTCTAGCCACAACGTAATGCGGAAAATATATAAGAATTGATGAAGCTGGAAGAGATAAAACGCAGAAGAAAGGAAACTACAGATGATTGAGAGTGAAAGTGTAAGACCGTGTAGGGGATTAAAGGTGGAGAATTAGGGGTGATGTTAATGGTGACACTGCACAAATATCCCTCCTCTATTCTACTCTTTGTCCAGTAGATTTGTCCTCGAGCTTAAATTGTAATATATAGCAGATGTTTGGAATGGTTGGAGGGTACGGAGGGTGGGGTGGAGGTTAAGTGTAGGCAGCTGAACTTGATGAAAATGGATTATCTTCAATTCCAGGGATGTATCTGCCACACGCAATTAGAGTAATAAGCTAAAGGAAGGGAGCTGAAACATGTACAACAGGGTGAGATAAAGATGAGGAGGCTCGGTAGAATGTTGAGGATATGCAACGAAATCTGGCTAGTGGATAACTTAGTCTTCCACTCTCTAGACAATAACAGCTAAACAGCTGGTGTGGGGTAATGCAGACACACATGGGGTACACACTTGCTTAAAGACCACCCAAACAGCAAAAGAAAATTAGTTCAGGTAGCTGGCTGAAAAGAAAGAGCTCACATTTGACGTCGCATGTGGTTATTGTGACACAAAAACATGGAAAGTTATGAAACTGAAACAAAAAAAAAACAAAAAAAAAAGATATATCTCGCCAAGTATACGAGGCCAACAGTGGTATAAAGCTTCGGTGCTGGATGTAGCTGGGAGACCAACTGTACACACTAGCCCCATCGATTGCTACAATGAAGAATGAAAATCCAGAGGTAGTCACAAGGCGGTGGTGAAGAAAGTGATGTATCTGCCCTTATTAGACATGAAGATTTGGTTGTCCCTAACAATCCGAAATCAGATACCGGATCTGGAACTAAACTGCTTAGTACAGAATAGAACATTCTCAATTCGGACGATTCACACACACACAAGAATAAAAAGGATGCGCGGAAGACAAGAACACAGACGAGAATGGAGGAAACTTTGAAAAGGGAGTATTAAGAACGACACAAAACTACGTATAAGGAGGCAAAGTGCCAGAGTTCCAAGTTCTCATCTGGGACGATCAACTTCCATTGGGTCGCTGCGAGTCCTATAATCTTTCCCCTTTCTGTAGCTTCGATTTTCCGAAATCCTCGACACCTTTGTGCACTGCCGACACATTTTCTTCTCCCAATCACTTCGCTATCCACCTGAACAAATTTCAGTCATAATAAGACGGATTCGGAACGTTCCTTCGAAACGTCGAAACCCACTGTGATGCTGTACTACGTGGTATAAAACGCAAAAAAAAAAAAATCATGTAAGTTGAACACTTACACTGTTTTGCTTATCCGTATATATTTGTAACAAAAAATACAGTATTAACCTTTTGGCGCCGGAATTATTTTTTTTTTATTTCAGCACATCCTGTACGTATATAAAATGTGAATAAAACAGGAACCAAATACGTTAGAATTATGAAACAAACTTCATTTTGAAGATGAAAAAACGGAGATTATATACCACGTTTAAAGTATTCAGTATCTGTATTTGTTTAATAAATATATAAAATGCAACGTTTAGAGGTTAGCGGTGCGGTACGACCACTATAGGGGTCGTTAGGCGTCAAAGGGTTAATTAAAGGAGGAACATGACGACTGATGCTCTAATGACCTCTCCCTTTTTCTTCTAAGTATCAGGGGATATATAAGAAAACGAAAATTAAAAAATTCATCATAATTAAATGGATTACAAGCAAACAAATACATAAATAATATGTTAACTCGACATACAACCAGCCCACATTCCACAAAATCAGCAAGAACATAATGTAGAGAGACACACAAACCACACATTCTCTCAGAGAAATTTATTTTCAATTTATGTACAAGAATTTGTAATACTTAAGGTAAATATATATTTCAATCACTTCAAACCTTACGTATGTATGTTTTTAGTTTCTCCATTATATTGCCCATTGGGTCACGTCTAAAACTTTGATGACCTTGAGCAATGCTGACCAAATACGCTGATCGGAGGTACTACCCTATAATGAATACGAACAGGGCCAGTGCCCCCCTACAAAGTGGCAACATCGAAGTCGTACGATAGTATGAATGCAATGTCCTTATTAAACAGGGGCACATCGTAATTTCTGATATTCTACATGTCATTGATGCGGAAACCCTGTACCTGATACGGCGGTTTGAGCCGGACTTAGGTATTCTATATATGTGCAAATTTTCTGGGCACAGGAAGGTAACAAACACCTCCGTTAACCTCCATTTCTGTGTGTTACATTGCCGACTTATCCTTATCATCGTCACCGAGCCCCAAGACTGTTTAATATGTAACCGAAATGTAATTAATTTTTAACCTTTCTTTAAGAATTTCAACTACATTAGGTGACAAATATTCGGTCTGTATAAAGCAAGTCTCTTCTTCACAGCCACATCGGTGAGATACGTGATCGTCAGTATCTCTGCTTCCTGATTCAGCTGCATCACCGATGTTACTAAATCTGCTGTATTTACAGGTGAAAAAAAGAAAAAAACCTCTCTCTGCAGGGTCAGTACGAAATTCACCAACGGCACTCCACGCCACACACACACACACACATACACACACACACACACACATCCCAAAGCACAACACATGCTGCAGTCTGGTGAAAAAAAGAAAAAAACCTCTCTCTGCAGGGTCAGTACGAAATTCACCAACGGCACTCCACACACACACACACACACACATACACACACACACACACACATACACACACACACACACACACATCCCAAAGCACAACACATGCTGCAGTCTGGTGAACCAAACACAGAATCGTGGAACAATCTCGAGATTGCTGGTAAAGAGTGTCCATCACGCCTTCCAATTATAATTTGAAAGCGTGCAACAAATTCAACTAAACATGAGAACACACAATTGTAAGTAGTTCATACATCCACCGTCCTTAATTTGTTACATACAGCGGCTCATAATTTACCAAAGTATTCAGTTTGTCTTCTTTAGCTTGTCTCATATAGAGAGAGTTTATATTTGTTAGGGATTAAAACTTATCAAGAAAGGTATGACGGCATATCGATCTGGGGTCCTGCTGTCGTGTATCTTTTGGCTTGTTACACTGTCAACAACAAGTTAGGAAAGGTAAATGCAACGTAATATAGCTGCCGCATTTTAGGTCATAGCGTCGAAAACAAGCGAAGTTACACTGTAACAAACCAGCAGTTGTAGACGGATGTTCAAATTACGTAAATAAATGAACAGATCATAACTCGTAAGTGTAGTGATGTGCAGTGAACTGACGTAATTTATACGAAGTGATTTTATTTTGAAGTTTTGAGTTACGGTGAAGTTCTTCGGTACATAAATATTATATACATAAAGGTAACCTTATATTGAGGGTATTTGATTATATTGTGACTATTTCATTTGGGTGTATCTTTTACTGTGTTTAACTAGTTTTGTAATATGTGGGTGTGTATGTGTGGGTTTTGTAATGTGTGTGTGTTTTGGTAATATGTGTACTTGTATTTACTGTGTTTTGTAATGTTGTATTGTGTTTTGTATTGTTTCGTTTATGTATGTAATGCATATCAAATTTACATATGCATTTGTATTAGATAGAAACTTCGAAATTTTAATACTTGTGAAACCAGGAAGAGATCGTTCAGTCACAACCGCTAAAGTTAGCAGCACAAACCAGCTTGAACCCGGCAGTGACTTGATCAGATCATTATACTTTTAAGAATGCATGACTTGTCAGCTCTTCTCTATAAAGCTTAGCGCGAGCCGGTAAACGCCCTCACTCGCTAACAAATTTGTTGTGGGCCGTCACGTATCTACGATTGAAGAATTACAGTGATTGAATATAATTATTACAAAGATTGTTGTAACGATACTACGATGCTGTGCCGTCTACTGTTTATTCAAGGTAAGGCATAATGACTGGTATTCTAAATTCACTTTACTTCGAGTTGAGCAGTTTGGCAATTATATTTAGATTTTATTCCAAATTTACGCGTTCGATTTATAGAGACAGAAAAGGGCAAGTTAATTATCTAGATAACTTATATTACACTTTGACAGAGTTTGATTATCCAAGTTTGTATTTACTACTTTGTTGATTTTGTTATATATTATTTAATTTTACAAAATAGTATATATATTTTTACTTTTATCTATGTTGGGATTGAATCAAAAGATTGCTCTGCGAATCCTCGAGTCCTTGTTATAATTAGGTTTGCCAAATCTCTTTGGCTGGTGGCAGCAAAATTCTACCATAAGCTCTAGTGTCTTTTCCAGGGAAAACTTGATGGAAGTCAAGCCATCATTTTGATAGGAAAGCACTACATGTATATTTATTCTTATTGTTTCGTCTGTACTAATGTAAGGACTACTGCAACTGAGTGACAACTCAACTGCAGTTAGTAGTAGTAGTAGTAGTAGTAGTAGTAGTAGGAGGAGGAGGAGGAGGAGGAGGAGGAGGAGGAGGAGGAGTAGCAGCAGCAGCAGTAGCAGTAGTAGTAGTAGTAGTAGTAGTATTAATAATATGTAAGTGAAAATCTATAATTCAGGTAGCAGGAAGTTTTGATTAACTTGTATAGGCATCAAGACACTTTGGTAATCTTACCCTTTGTTCAGAAGATTTTATTAACTGTTGAGTACACACAATCCAAAATGTACGCATAGCCTAACAGTTACGCGGCTTTCACTCAATTCCGTTTTTAATAATCACAACAGCTGTACGACATGGTAAGGCGGACAAAACATAAAACGTTTCATTTTTTTAACCCTTTCTTTTTCGGATTGTTTTTGAACCGGACATATAACTTTCGAGTTACCCTGTATTCACGTAAAGCACTCGCTACTTTTGCCTGAATTTTGACACGAAACTAAAACAGATTACAAAGTTTAGTAACCTTTCCCAATATCATATTCCTTTAAAACCATTTAGAGATTCTTGAGCGGAAATATGCCATGGACAGATACAACAGATGCAAGGACGCCCTTAACCCTTTAAACGCCGAGTTAAATCCCGTCTGTCATCTGCTGGTATTATTAGGAGCACACCATATTCTCCACGTTGGCAGGATAAGGGTTAAGGTGAAGTTAACAGCCCCATTTTAGGGACTTTCTTCTTGGTACGATTGCAAAGGAACACACTCTTCCTTCTTCTTATATTTCACCTCGTGTATTTACAAACAGAATTCCCAAAATTGGATTGCCACCGTAACAAAAAGCAAAATATCGAGCGTCTGATGCAACTTTCGAGCCTTAATATGACCAATCACAGTGATGTGCAGACCTCGCCATTCTCTGCAGACTAAGAAACAATGTGGAGGCAGCAGCGTAGCTGAACGGAGGTCTGAGTAGTGCGGCCGCCCCAAGCGTCAGAATTCAAGACGCGGCAAAACGAATATTAAACTTAAAACACGTGAGTTGGGGGCTCAGAAATTTTAAATCAAAGTAAAATAAAAGGAAATTCAATTTACTAATTGTATTTTTTAAGTTATTAATTTCTGTTAGGACAACTATGATTAACGACCCGGGGCGCCAACAAACCTAGAGACGCCACTGTGTACAAAGCTTCCAGATGGCCTGAAGAGCATTGCTTATCGCCTGCTTGTTCTTCTGAAAAGAGCAGCACCAAGTCGAATATCGGTATAGACCATGGATGAAATGATAGTGAATGGCAAATTGGAAGTACTCGGAGACAGGCATGTCAGTGTCATATTGGATGCCATAAATATGGCGCTGATTCACACCGGATGGTGGTCCGGCCTCCAAGGAGAGAGGGTGGCGGCGACAGAGGACCGAACTGTGGCACAGTCCTGACTACTGAATAGTGTGTTCAGTGCAGCTGCTGTTGGTGTGTGTATCACAGAAAGCAGACACAAACGCTGGAGCAAATTAAGAGCTTAACCTTGCGGTATGTACAACAACCACAGGATTTAGAAGGTTAGTCGTTACGTCACGACGTTGCGTTGAGTAGAGACTGAAATAAGGCGAACTCAACGGTTAAATTTCGACTCAAACTCTTAAGTCACTGCAATAATCAGGTTTGAGTAGCAGTCTGTCGATTTATAACAAATCACTGACGTAGTAAGGTTAGCTTTCTTCCGAGCGCAAGTTTGAAGCGAAGAAGCGGTCTATGTTTTCGCCAGGTTGCGTCGACCAATATAGTGTAATTTCCCTCCACAACTGCGCTGTCTAGAAAACTCTACAGACCCTTCAAAGACGCTTACAAATATACAGCATTAGCTTAACCCTTTAAACGCCGAGTTAAATCCCATCTGCCATTTGCTGGCATTATTAGGAGCTCACCATATTCTCCACGTTAGGATGAGGGTTAAAGAAACTGCAGATCGTCAGACGCGAAAAATCCATCTTACTACAAAAAAAAAACAGCAATGAAGAAACGGTCATACGCTGGATGCCGGGTTTGTTTGCGCGAGGGTACAATGACCGGGATGTGCAGTTGACCAATCACCTCCATCTAGTGCCGTTGTAGAGTGAGTGGAGCTATGCTATACTCCCGCATACGCCGTCAAAGATTATCAGCCGGACGACGTCATTCGGAACGGAGAAAATGTCACAAGCCGAAACGAGAATACGCACTGACCGCCATCACCCCAGGACGCTTCTTCCTGACGTACACCCTAAGCCTTTCTTCACGTCGCATATTCTCGGCACTAAACCGAGAGGACGTTTTTGCAACAAGATAGGCAAGATACAAGTACAAACGTAATACTGAGGCGCGTTCGCATAACCATTGTTGCAATGAAAAACCAGTTAGTATTATATATTCTGTGTGTGTGTTTTAACCTTAGTTATCCAATATGCAAAGCGCATGCGCCGTATCTTATTGTCATATGTGGTCTGTCTGGCTGTATCACATTTTCCCACTCTATCTAGTAAACAACACGAGTTTCAAGAGTGTGTTAATTTTTCCACGACTTTTGTCTTTAACATTCTAAGAAGATTTAAGCGAGATTTGACCAAAAATGTGTATTTGTCTGCATGTGAAGTACCCGTAATTGTTGTCACTCATGAGGCCAAATCAAACTTGAAATTTCTCAACAGATTTTCGAAAAACAATCAAAAACAAAATTTCAGGAAAATTCGTCCAACGGGAGCCGAGTTTTTCTATGCGGAACGGACGACGGACGGGCAGACATGACGCGGATAACAGTCGCTTTTCACAGTTTTGCGAACGCATCTAATAACAAAAGTCTACGACTGCAGGATACGTTTCTAACAATGCACGGTTATGTTTTTATTTCACGCAACCTGACAATGAGATGCGCGCTGCTAATCAACAAACTACAGTGCCATATCAATGAAACTTTTTTTTTGAAGCGCTAAGTTCGCTTTGACCTGTCTAGGAAACGCTCTCGTATTCATGTCCATACGCGTGTTCGTTGATGGTAGACAAAGCCGAATTAATCGGCTGAGACTGTGCACTTCTGGCAGGAAACCAGTGACAGCTGAACGAGATGTTGGAAGCTCCATTTTTGCACATGCAATTCAACTGCATAGAGATAATTAGCAACTTTGGCCCGTCCTATAAAAATTATTTAACTCACTGAACTGTAAATTGATAAGTGTGCCGGCGAGGACCGAAGTGATGTGAAGGGACGACGTCCTGGTTACTCTGGCGACTGGAATGCGCGTCTGCCGTTCATGTCCTAGACACAGTCACTGCATTAGCTAACAATATAACTGCGTGATTCGCAGGACAGATTCTGTAGCCTTTATTCGAGCGAACGTTTGAAAAGTAGTTCGAATCCCACCTAGTAATGGTTTGTGAATGACGAAAAAGTCTCTTAGCCACAGAAGTTTTATGACATAAAACGCTAAACAGTATTACACAGTACATCAGGACCAGAAAGCGGTTTGTCGTTGTGTATTTATAAGTTTTCACCAAATTCGCCTGGATTCATTTGGCATCAGGCATAGCAAATACGCTGGTGGTCTGGCAGGGACTCCAACCGAGTAACATCTCTATACGAGTCAGATTTGTACAGACTGGTCGAATCGCCGAAGAAGTGGCTGGCTGGCTATGTGGTGTCAACACCAAAATATTACCAGTCACGTCTGCCACCATCTCTCCCTCCCCTAAAGTGGAATTTCTGTTAAGGGCTTTTATCCCCTCCTACACACACAAACACACACACATACGAAGCTATTTAAAAATTTTAAGATTCACAAAACCCGGGGTGTCCCTAGAAAAAATAAGTCGAACTTACAGTAAGAAATTTATCAAAATGACATGGTTTTGAACATTGGTGGGCCACATACGACTCACGAGATAAATTTTACCGCCCCTAAAGACTATGGTCATACTTCTTACACATTCTGCCATAGACCATGTTGCATCCTGTCGCTGGAAGCTAGCATATGGCAGGAACAGTTTCTAAAATACGTTCCTGTTATTTTAGTCTTGTCTGATATTCAACAGTTAACTAAAGAAATGTTTAGCGAAATAATTAACGGCATCCCGTGCACGTTCTCGCGTTCCAAAGTCGTAACACGCTTCGGAAGAATGACATGCGAAACAAACAGAAGAGGAGATTGAAATTAATGATGCACAAAAAGAGACAGCAAGTGAGACGGAGAGAGAACTCTGCATGCACAGAACTTGGTTTAGTGTAGGTTGTTTTACATTAAAATCCAACCTTAATTAAAGTTAATGGAACTGAATTCTACTGGAATTTTAGTATAGTCTATATATCAAATAAATCACATCCCCCAAAGGTAAACACATCAAATGAACCACATGCAGCATATTTATATCCATCCATTATCACCGTGAAAAGAATAACTAAATACACGGAACGAAACATCCAGCCACGCATTTGTACACAATCCAGTTTAATGTCTTGGCCGCTGAGTCGCGCATGAGGAGAAGCAGGACGGGAGAAGTGGGGGCTGTGGCCTGTTTGTTTGAACAAGAAACTTAAAGGAGTGTGACACACTGCAATTAAAAAGACTCAAGACGGAACAAAAATGCAACATAGACAAGATAAAGCGCCTTAAAATGCGGCGATTTTCGAATACTGGGGAACGACAGTAACAAATCAAAACCCCATATAAGAAGACAGGGAAAGTAAATTAATTCGGGCACTGCTTGATACCATTCGGTCCAGAATCCTTTTTTAGTCTTGTCTAGCACCTGAAAACTTAAGTACTGAAGTGCACACCATTATCGTTTTACCTGATGTTTTATATGGATGTTAAAGTTGGTCTCTCATATGACAGGAAATACATGGAGTGAGGATGTTCGAGAACATTGTGCTGAGGAAGATATTTGTACTTAAGGCGAACGAAGTAACAAGAGATGGAGGAAGCTTCATAACGACGAGCTTCATGATTGGTACTCCTAGCCAAATGATATAATGTAATCAAATGGAAGACGACGACATGGGACAGGCATGTAGCATGTACAGGGATGAAGGGGGGAAAAGGTGTTTTAACTGAGAAATCTGAAGGAAAGAGACCACTTCGAAAACTTATTGTTAGATGGGCGATGACATTAAAATGGATATTAAGAAATATACTGCCATCCACAATGGCGGCGCTGCCTAAAGCGTGGGTATGCGGACATTCGCTTGATGGGATTGGGGATTCGAATCCAGCTGGGGGAATAGATGTATGTCTCTTGTGAGTATTGTGTGTTGTCAGGCAGAAGTATCTGCGTCGGGCTGACCACTCGTCCAGAGCAATCCTAACGAGCGCGGTGCAACTTAGTGTAACTGTTAAGCCTCGATAATCTGGGGTTGTTGCGCCAAGATAAAAAAATACTTAAATGTCCTGGACAGTGTGGACTAGTTTCAGCTAGATCGGAACACAGACAGGTGGCGGGCTCTTGTAAATACAGTAACAAACCCTGGAGTTCCACGAAATGTGGGGAATTTCTCAACTAGCTGCGGAATCAAAGGGTTCATTTTTATAAGACAAACTTATGTTGCCACCTTCTGTCTGTTCTGTTTTCGTATTATCCTATCCCCTCACAGATCACCTACGTGTGCGCCGGAATAGCAGCAGAAATTGACGACAGTAGTCAGATAAAATACCGCGATAATAACACAAGAGGTGTACAAACACTGTAGAATAAACTAAAAACTACACATTCGAACAGACTATTTCAAAATACGAAAAAAAAACAACGAAACAGGAACAAGGCACGTGAAAGATTATATAGAATATAAAAAACGGAATCAGAACACCGATACAATAACTTACCACTACAAGATTCCACACACACACACACACACACACACACACACACACCTCCTAAAAGTTAATTATCGAATAGAAGGTCAACACGCAACCACCTGAAAATTTTAACCAACAAAAAATGAAACGCACAAAAGCAGCTAAAGCGATATCATTTTAAGAGACACATCAGCACACAAACTGTAAATTATGAAATATAATTATCATAATCCTCGTGTGCAGCATAATATGCACTCTTTACCTTTTACATATTATTTTCATACGAAGCCCGATAATGATTTCTAATAGCTTAAAATTAGAAATGAAATATAAGTTGCATTCAGACTGATCTGTGTTTTTAGTGAATGTTGGTCATTTTTTTGCCTGAAGTTTTGAAACTCTATCGTATGTGGGCGCACCCAAGGGGGGGGTTACCAGACCGCAAGCTCAACGCAATCGAAATTTAAAAAACACGGTATTTTTGTACATGACATCAAACATTTTACATGAATGGCCCTCCAGCCGAAATCAGTTACTTCAATCGGCTGATGAAGAGCAAATTACAAATTTCAGAATGAAATAGAAAAAACTTACCAAGTCTTAAATGAAATTAGAACAAGACAGGCAATATACGAACACTCTAACAATCAGGAGCGCTCGTACAACCAATGTTGCAGTGAAAAAGCAGGAAGTACCACATATTCTGAGGGTGCGTTTGTAGCCCTTGTTATCCAGCATGTAATGCGCATGCGCCATAGTGTCATCTGTGTCCTGCCCTTCTCTACAATATTATCTCATAAATGCATGATTTCAGGGGAAAAAATGTTATTGAATACAAAATGTGTGGTTTGATTTCCTCTACAACTTTTATCTGAAACATTTCCCATTCTACGAAGAAATGAAAGAGGTATGATCAAAAATTTGTAGTGGCCTTCATGCAAAGTATCCATTCTTCTCCGATTTTAATGAAACTTAGACTTTCACGACGGTTATTTGGAAAATACATTTCAAATTTCATTAAAATCCTTCCAGTGGAAACCAAATTTTTCACGCAGACGGACAGACATGACGAAGCTAATAGATGCTCTTCACAATTTTGCGAAGCGCCTAAGAAACGAGTATCATGTGACCCTTTAGTATAAAGCATTCAGGTTAGTCACTGATATCTACTTCTATTTATATGAACACAAATTCAGTTGCAAACCGTGTTATGTGCGAGTTATGCTTACATGATTTTTGTAACATAATTCTTACTTCACACATCCATTATACATAGCCTTAGGGTCAGCCAACCTCTCCCCCTACCTGCAATGAAAAATTCTGGGTTCGCACTTCCCTCTTTCGAAGGAAAGACCCTGCTGGGTGTGGTTACTGGTGCAGGTAACAGTTACTTTGTTTGACAGTATCTCCCCCCCCTCCAGTACGAGAAAGTGACCTACGCGAGCCATTCTAATCGATGTTTATGTCAAGATATTTATATGCACAACACAGTTGCCACTGTCATGCCGCATGTGAAGATCATCTCGTCTTAATGACAATATCAGATGAACGATATAACTTGTCAAGCTTGTGTACGTGTATGATTTCTAGCTTCCGCCATGACGTAGATGAGATCTGCGCTATTCTGGGTTATTACGCAGGATAAAGGTAAAGGTAAAGCAGTACCGTTACAGGCCTGGAGTGGCCCAGAGGGTTCGAGGAAGTTAAGGTTCCCAGATTTCGTGACAACGGCACAGAATATTGGTTAGGTTGTCAGCCTTACGCACTGGCCACCTTTACGCCCAGCAAATGCTCCTGGTACTCATATCTGTTAGAGGTTGAGTCGATCCCAGGGCCATAGTGCGATCGGAAGGATTTTATGTCAATGAAAAATTCCAATGACACCAGCTGGGATCGAACCTGAGCCCTTCCCATGTGTAGCACAGAGCCGTAACCACTGTGCCACCGCGACCCCCCTATTACGCAGGGTATATACGTAATTCCCCATCTACAAGTTGCCCCGAAACGTCGGCACGGGTTTTCCACTATACGCTGCGTAATAAACCAGAATAGCGCAGATATCTTCGATGCGTGTAAATTCTTACACGTTGCAGTTACTTCGTTTCTATCGCTTTGCACTCCGTACGTTTCACGCTGCTCTTTCAGAGTGACAGCCAACAGAAAGCCCTAGAGAACAGGTACAGTACATGCCTGGTCTAAGTCACATTACAACACGAACCCTTAAAATCAGAATACCAGTAAAAAAGGAAAGAAGAATTATACGGAACAGTATCAGAAACCTGAGTCACTCGCATTTCTGGGCCTGACAATACAACAAAGGTAACTTTTGAAAAGTTTAATTAAATAACAAGTGCTACTGCACAGTTTAATTTAGTGTTTGTGAGAATAAAACATAAGCAAAATAAAAAAAAATGCCGACACCGGGACTCGAAATCAATACATTTTTTCTACGAACAGCACTGCTATCGTGCCTACAGGTGAACACGGTAAGAATCTGCACTGCTCGTAATACCAGTACTAGCCACACGCCTCGGAAAATTACTGAACGTTAATTCATGTTTGAACTTCAAATTAAGCAAACACACTGCTGTCTGTGGTTGATATACAGTACACGCGGCGTGAATGACTGTAATGAACTGGAGACAGGAAAACGCCACGAATGCACAAATATGGGAAAACTACGAAAGACTCGAATTATGATGGCCTCTGTACGTGACGTCACTTCCGGGGTGGGACTTATGAAATTCCAGGTCGCTTAATTTTTGTTGGACGGAGTGTACAATTAAAAACACACAGTCCACAAATCATACTGTTTTTTTTTTTCTGATAAGTGTTAACTGCTGAGAAGTAGGATAATGTCCATCTGAAAAACCAGCAGTATAATACGGATTGCGTGTCAGTCTGGCCGGTAAATCTAAGAGACAAACAAAAAGGGGAGGTCGAATAACGTGTGTATTACTGGATACCAAGGACTGGCTATATGTACAGACTTGATGGCTGTGTAGACTGCATGCACAGACAGCTGTCATAGGGGCGACCCCTCCCCACCTCTCCGCTGTACTCAGTAACGTTTATAACTTCTACACAGGAACCACCAATTTTAAGACAAATGACTGTCGAGTGACGTCAGCCAGTAATAAAACTCCATCATAAAAGAGAAAAACTTAGCATTCTAGTATAAGAGCGTGGTTTAATTATACAGCTGCGTAATGGGATATCTGCGACAGTACATGCAAGAGCAGATGTTGAGGAATGACAAAGAAAAGAATCTCTTAGCAATAATGAAGAAATTTTCAAGTACAAAAGGAAAGACAAACAACGTCACGAAAAATTTGAAGAAACAAAAGAAGAATAAGGTAATTCTACAGTTGGTGAAAGATTCTAGCTTAGGGCGAGTCTCCCATTCTTAAAATAATGTCGCATGTTCAGAAAATTCATAATCTACAAGATACAATAGATGTCGACAGGTATTCACGCATGCTGCTATTATTAACGTCTTTCATTATGAACGTGGACAGCATGTTTGATTATAGACTTAGCATGGACGTGTGTGGATTTAAAAATTTCTCTTTTTGTGTGTCGTAGCTGTTACACAAAGCACAATGTAGCGGTCTGTGAAAGGGGCTCTGAACCGGTTTGTGCAGAGACAAAGCGATTTCCCGCGACAGAATAAAAACGTTCCCTCTGTAAATATTTTGAACACTGACCTGAATTTAAAAATCGACAGGTGTAAAACAGCAGTTTACACGAACTGGTGAGTGGTGCTGTGCTAGAAGCTGTGGGACTGGAGAATCAGAATTCGACTCCAGTTGTAGTAGGTGTCGAAGAGAGCTTTGGGGTCCAGAATGATTCCTGTCATCAGTCAGACAACACGGGGGTCTGTTTCCGGGCGCTCGGACAGTATACGTAACTGCACGCTGTCATCTACAGGGTGGTTGGGAAGTAGGTAGGCATTGAGAAATGGCCATAACTTCTATATTTCCAAATCAAAGATAAAAAAAAAATTTACATGTACCTTTTTAAATGGGAATATTGATGCATAACTTAGAATTCAACGTAGGCACCGGCAGCATCCACCAGCTTCCTCAAACGACCGGGGATGGAATCCACAGTCTTCTGCAGGAAGT
>Ga0123355_10008420_pt1 | contig 15584 bp, 6 predicted proteins | sample TergutEmb28metaG_3_FD_89872 | JGI IMG/M metagenome (GOLD analysis project Ga0123355, IMG submission 89872) | Embiratermes neotenicus P1 segment gut microbial communities from Petit-Saut dam, French Guiana - Emb289 P1 | ecosystem: Host-associated > Arthropoda: Insects > Digestive system > Gut ... | reverse complement strand
TTAAAAGGGAGCTGTATTAGCCGAACGTGACTGCCAGTTGAAGGTCTAAGTGAAATTGTTTGTTTATTTTTATTTATTTTTGGTTCATGTAATGATGCTGTCAGTACTTGGGCTGTATAGCATATTACAAAAGGATGAGTAATTAGCAAACCATTGGAAAAGATGTGGAATAAAGTTGAGGCACTATCGAGGCATTTGCTTGGAGAAACTGAAGAAAACCATACGAGCCATCAGAATAGCCAGTGTCTCATCTGAGATTCAAAATAGGTACTTCCCAAGTACAAGACAGAAGTGTTGCTATGTGAGTCAACTTGCTCATGTCAGCATTGAACTTTATATACGAATATGATGAAACAGTTAATTCCATTAATATGTTGCCCACTATGAAGTTTGAACCTGTACCTTGTGCTGATCGTGTTGGTTCTGTAACCACAGATATTTCATAATATGCTTGATTTTAGAGCGACAGGTTGTTGGCCCCATGCTCAACCCCCAAGCAGGAGGGTCATAACGGTAACAAATCAAAGTTACTGAAAGGATGACATTAAGAATAGAGTAAATACAGGAAATAATGCTTGCTGTTCAGTTTAGAATCTTTTATCTTCCTGGTTCCTGTCCTTGAATGTGTAATTAATGTAGAATAAATCAAGAAGGATGAGATGAGTGAAATTTGGTAAGAGTGGGAGCAGTTACAAATGTGTGTAAAATTGTGGTTAGTAAAATATGTGGTTAAAGGCCCATGAGATATGTAGGTTCAGATAAAGAAGGTGATATCAGAATGGATCTTCCAGAAATAGTGAATGAAGGTAAGAGACTAGATTGTACTGGCTTGGGATGGGGTCAGCTTTTGGCTTTTGTGAGCATGGAAACAAATCTTTTGAGTTTTTTGAAAGCAGAAAATTTAGTGGTGCAGTTCAGTGAGTAATGTTTCTGCTTCGTGCTTGACAAGTTAATATCTGAGACTACAGGTTGGCTTTCCTGATGTTTCTCAGTCCCTCCAGGCACATGATGGGACCGAGCCTCCAATGAGGGCATAACTGCTTCCAAGTCCTTTCCACTTTTATCATTCACTGATAACCCTCTAGTTTGACAATGTAGTCTGAGTTACTGACTGTTGTCAATTAAGTTATAAATAAATATTTTAAAATTTGTGACAATATCTTTGACAGCTGAATATTAAGGAAGACACTGCATTTTAGGTAAATTGTCTGACCAGTGGAGCCATGGAAGATCTCATTCATTTGGCATTTCAGAGGAAGTGCGGGTTTGAATTATTCCGAAATACATACTTTTCAAATGCTTGTTGCAGTGTCATTGAGCAGCTGGGAGGCAAGCAGTTAGTGATGCAACTGCTTGGTCATGAAGACCCCAATGTGCGATATGAGGCCCTGCTTGCGGTTCAGAAACTGATGGTACACAACTGGTAAGTTCGATGGGCTGTGGCAAAAAAGTTGGGACATGTGAGAATATTGGAGCTCTGAATATAATTTCTGTATTTAAATTTTACTTAGTATGGATATGGAGAAATTCTTTACTGAGGAAGCATGCTGTAGGAGCAGGTCACAGTAAAGGATTGTGTATACTGCATTTTGTTCAGTTCCAGGTTCACTCTGCAGCGTACTTTTCTGTAGACTTCGAGTAATTTACACCTTTGCATTTGATATTGTTCATATCACAGAGAAAGAAGTTAATGATGTATTGGCTTCTAGAACACTTAGGAGGCAGTAAACACTTTGTTGTATGATTTATTTTTTGCCATATTTTATAAATTCTTTATTTTTTAACATAGTCCACATTAAAATTGCTTGCTGTTAAGACATTATTCTGTCTGTCAGCAGAATATATATTCTGGCACATCCAGTTTCCACTTTGTGCCGGATAAACGAACTTTTACTTTGCCTGTAATGATGATAACCTGCACACCAAAAAATCAAAATGATATAGTGAATCTTGTGCGTGAAATATGTAAAATGGATGCATAGTGTATGTGCATTTATCTGCATGTTCTGTTTCCCTAAATGATGGACTTGGTTTTGATCAGATTTGATACTGTGGAGTCAACACTGACATATCTTAATTGGATGTAATTTTAGATTTAATTAAGTGTAAACCTTATTTCATGCAAGTCTCTAGTCCCAGAAGATATATGGTAAGATATTTCAGTGCTGATTGTTGTGTATTTATTTTAGGTAATTCATTTCGGCAAGGAAATTAATGTTATTCATGTGTATTTCTTTGTATTAATGGTGACTGCATAAAGAATTCGCAAGGAGACAAATGAAATGAAAGAACTATAACTTATTTGAGGGACAGTATTTAAATAACTGGTGTTACAGATTGAATGATGTATGAAGAGGAAATACATTGTAATGAACCCACTACAGGATTGACACTAGCAGTTGATGAGTAACAAGGCTAACTAAAGATGTAAATGAATATGAGCAAGTATGCATTCTGAAATGGAGGATACTTTCCTCTCATGATACAGCCAGTTTTGTGTAAATGAAGACAAACTACCACAGGTGTGAAGTGAACAGCAATTATGCTGACTGTCATGACAGAGAGTATCTGTTTTTATAGAATACTGGGTCTGGTTCTTGCTTTTCTGTTTGAAACTTTAAAGCTGTTTATTTGTTTTCAGGGAATACCTGGGCAGACAGCTGGAGAAAGAACAAACACAGACCACCAAGCCGCCAGCAGGACCTGGAAATTTGGCAGCTAAAGCGTAGAATTTCTTAAAACTAAGCTAAAACTGAGAATATTGCGCCTTGTTAGTAGTATGAAAATGGTACCAAAACTGTAGTTAATATTGATGAAACTCATTAAGTAGTTGAAACAGAATAGATATTTCAGTGGCATGTGTTTTCAGCTTCACAAAGAGAATGATAAGATGCAGGGATAAGAGAGGGAACTGAAATGTAAAGTTTTAATGTACATAATTTACGACAGCACCATATCTAGGATTTAAGTTTGGGATTTGTTTTGGAAGCTGTTGGTAACTAATCTGTGTTTTATTGGATTCATTCTCGAAACAGATGTGAAGTTCACATGAATGTTGGTTCTTTCATTCAAAACACTTTCTCAGTAAGTTATGTAAGAAAAGCAGTTTTCATATTCACTTCATTCCAGAATTTCATTAATGGGGATTTATTGAATGTGATCATCTCTCCTCCACCTTCCGACCTTTAAATACAGCCCATACGTAATATGTCATGCACTCAAAAGAAATGACTTTTCTGTGTTTGGACATAGAGTGTTAGTGTATGTGTAGTATACTTCCTCACCATCCAAGTGGATCTGGATTTTATGTAGGCTGTGGTGTGAAGAGACCTGCATGGGCATAGGTTTTCTGATGGTTCTCCTATTTACCCTTCCATGTGTACTAACAGTCTCCCCATTTTTCACTGTTATTGACAGTGCCCTAAATGTCCAGCTTTTGATGCAGTGTTGAAGTAACATTACTTTTCTAGCAGTGGATGAACAAGTTTGCAGTATTGTTGCTTATCAACTGAGAATGAAATACAGAAATGTTCCACATCATATGATCTAATTACATCAACTTTTGGGGCATTTTCAGGATATAATCTTGTGTTTGTGAAGCGCTATCATAAGTGGGCACCAGTTTTTAGGAAGTGAATGGCTAAACTTGGCAGTAGTAGGAAACGACTAACTGTACATGAAAATGTGGAATGTAGAAACCATCCTTATAAACAATGAAGTCCAATAAGCATACATTTTTCTTGATGATAAGCATGGCTTTGTATAATGTCTTGTTCTTTATAAAATCCCTATTGAGGCAAATAGCAGAATTAGTGTTTTGTGGTGGGTTATGGTTCTTTCTGTACTTCTCTGTCGTGAATTGTCTGTTCCAGCTGATTTTTGTTGAGACATTATATAAGTGGCTATATGAAATGACAGATGGAGCAGATCACAGTATTAACATGTAGATTGTGTCGTTGATTGTAAAGCTTGAAAGGGTCATATGCTAAATGTGTCATGTTTATTTCACTCGGATTTCTTGCATACCACCTATGCATAGATGTCCAAATTGAAGTTTAAGTTTTGATGCATACGTCACATTTCTAGGTTTTGAGTGAGTATGTAGAGTTTATGGCTATTTAGGTAGTGAAGGCTCAAGCAGATGTGGAAATTCCGGAGGTGTTTGTTGTAAAAGAACACAGTGTGAGAATGTTTGGTTATCATCAAAGCTGTTCTTACTTTGTCAATTTGACACATGCATTAAACTGTCTGAGACATTTAATATTTGTGCCAGTTTGAATATAGCATGTTCAAAATCCAAATGTAATACATTTCTAAAACTGTGTTTATTTTTTATTACATTCTTCGTGCTTAAAATTAAAACAAATTTTCAGAAGGGCAAATTCCAGGACTTCAAGAGTACATGTTTGTAGCAGTGATGGACATCTTCAATTGTGGATGAAGTTTGTTGCCTTTCACCTTTTTGGTTGAACTGAAATGGGGTAATGCCCTTTCACTCTTCAGCCATGTGTTATGTGGCCTGTACATTCCATACTGAACAAACCTGTTAACTGTAAATAAAGTATTGAGTGTGGATTATCATTTGTATAATTTTTGTCTTGTAAATATTTAGGATTGGTATTGTATATTCTTGTATAACTATGTAAGATACAGATTATAATAAACATAAATCTGCTGACACATTGTGCTCATCCACACATCATTCTTCTTTTTCTGAATGATGTGTCCTCTTTTTCTCAAATTTACTGACAATACATGTCGTATCATCCAAAATGATTATTATTATTATTATTCTGTGTGACAATGGAGATAGGCCTTCTCATCAAGCAGGCCAAGTCATCCTCATCCAAAAAATTATCCTCAGCCTCCATAATGCCAGAAATTGCCTTTCTCATCCTTGTGCAGGTCATGTCATATGCTTGTGCACAGATCAATATCCTTACTGCAGAATATTGCAGTCTTGTGGATGGCAGTCTCACATCATTTGGAAGGTCCCAATTTCAAATCAAGAGATCAGCTGTCAGTGGGTGTTCATTATTTTACACAGTCCCCCAAGCACCTGCCAGGATAATACCTCAACTTAGGCCATGAATGCTTCCATCACATCCTTTCCAATTCATTAATTAACCTACCATTTGATACTGTATAAATGGTGCTGCTGACAGCATTGTTAATAAACCACAAATATATAAATCGCCCACTTCGGCAAGTAAGCTCTGGCTTGTCTATATTATCGTCATTGTGATTACTTTGCCATAGCTGTGTTTTATGCCTGTCACTGTTTTGTTTTATTGTGACTCTTGGATTTTATGCATTCTTAAACTAATGTTGGGAATAGTTTATTGTTGGTTTGTGGACTGTCTTGCTGTAGGTGACATGAATTTTTTCTCAAAAAACAAAACTGGATTTAATGCAATGGAAGTGAAGATGGCTGTCTAAAATAGTCATCATTATCTTTGCTAGTATTAGGCCTAGTTTCATTATCTTTTATTGGTCTTTACGTTCAATCTGTTTAGTGCATAATAAATCTGAATTCCTGTTTGTCTTCAGAGTAAGGACTGTTTAATTTTATGATGCATAGGATCTTACTGTAACTTAACTGGTTTCATATGACTTTCACCCTTTCATCATGCTTTTCTGTGATCATGAAACATTGGAAATGATTGCTGACATTGATGTTGATGTGTTTGTATGTACTCAAATCGAATAATTGTGGTTTTTAATTGGTAGTTAATGGTCACACTATTTATCAGAATATACTGAGTGGCAGGAAGAAATGTGTTCTAAATTTAACATGGTGTATGAGCCATGACAACTTCACATTATATGGTGGTAGGAATTTTTGTAACAAGGTTGTGTAAGACATCTGCTTTTGTGAAGTGTAGGTGAGATTATATTACAGACCTTCCAACATAGAATCCTAACCAATAGCTTGGTGTATGTGTGTGTGTGATGTTCGTAGTGTTACTAATGGATCTGACCTTAGTTGATGACTGTGAACAGTATGTACCAGCAACAGAAATTTTCAGTGCTGAAGGTCATGGGTTTGACTGTCTTAATTTAATGCATATCCTTTTACATGCCTTCCCCCTCCCTCATCTTTGACGAAGCAAATGTTAGTGAAGGTTAAGAAATCTGGAGACTACGAAGTCATCATCATTGAGGGCCAACATTAATTAAGCTGAATGTTTTGCTTGCCATCCTCCTCAGCAGGGTCAGCAGAGGTTAGAAGAACAAGATCTTAGAGTAGATGAAAGTTTTGAAACCAACTAGGCCTACCACTACTGTTATTTCTCCCATTACAGAATGATCTGTTCACAATCCCCAACACATAATTTATTCTGTCAATAAGATATGCTTATTAGGTCAATGGTAATGATTTGTTTGAGATGGTCGTTTTTCTTTAAAATGGATTGGAGGTAAGACATGCCGTGGCTGTTGATGGACCTTAACCTCTTGCAAGTAGGTGTGATGGTAGTTGACACATCTAAAACTTCTGGGAGTAGACATGCATTGATAGTTGATGTACACTGAAGTCTTGGGAGTAGATGTGCAATGATAGTTACTCAGAGCATTTTGTACAATTGTCGAATGTGTACTTATAGACACATTTATTGTTTTAACCGTCTGAGCTACATATATTTTGACATGTCTTCAGCCATGTCCAATTTATTTTGTGTGAAAATAGAACCTATCTGACAGCCAAGCTGTGAATTGGATGCCGAAATAAGTGACTGAGGGTCATTTGTTTGAACACATACCAAACTAGAAGGACCAGTTACATTTTTTTCAGGTTCCCATAGTCGTGACTGTATGGGTAATTGATCTTTTGGGATGTGATGCACTGTATCTGATAGATGTGCCCTGACAATCCATATGAATCTCTGGCCCTCATCTTGAGGGTGGATGGCATAATGTTGCAGATAGCAGGTTCCTCTGGAATGCCACTGGTTATATTCAAATTATTTTTTGTTTCACACACCCATTCTGCAGGTAATCAGTTGGTCATTCCCACAACATATTCTTTGTTGCATTAACATCACTGGTGCAACAATTACACCCTGTCTGGCCTGTGATTAATGAAGGTGGGTGAGGTGAAATGAAGAGGAGGCTTCAGGAGTTGATACTGTTGTGCAGTGACAAAGTGTGCACATCTGTATTTCGGATGTCTTTTTGCGCCTCTAAACATTACACAGTAAAACCTGCTAATAACAGAGTTCTAAATGTCCAATTTAATGAAGATTTTAATCTAAGGGGGGTGGGGGGGAGCTATTGCGTAGTGTACAGCTCATATATTTATGGCCATAATCACAGGTGAGAATTTTGTGCTCCATATGTAAATTAAAATCTTACTGAGCAGTATTTGTTTTCTGTCTTATTTGTTTCCTTCTTGTTTAATTTTTTTTCAGTACATTTTAAATATGCTGGGCATACTTTTTACACAAAACTAACTCATCTTTCTAACAGGAATATTACTTAACAGATAAACTCTAGGAAGCACAGTATAGAACAATACTTGGATATGTACACATATTTCTAGTAAAATTTTGTGTATATTTAAAGATGCTGGAAGATGTACAGCATTGCTATTTCTGTGTTTGGAGTAGGTATTTCCTGTTTATTAGATGTAATCTGACTCTGGCTTTCCTTACATTTTCAGGATAGGAAACATTTCCAAACAACATCTTTCTATTTAATTCAGGTTATATTCAAGATAGGTTTCACTATATTAGTGCTACTACCTTTCAAGTGTACATACACCTTACTGGTAGCATACAACCAGATATAAAATATATAGCGCTGGCATGGCCTGCCTGCTCACCTTCATTATACCAGTTCATTGCTGTGAATGCCAATTTGGAACACACAGCACATAATATTTCTCATTTTTAGAAAGGAACCCCAAAATATCCCACCTGTTAAATATTTGTGTTTTACACTAAAAACTCAATAAATCTACAAGTACAAGAAATAACATGGAAAGGAACCACACACAGTAATATTTCCACAAGTACTCTTGCGTTCTTATGGTGGAAGTAATATATCTTTAGTTGTATTAAACAACTATGAATTCATAGAGAAAGTGGAGGTATGTGGTCACATTCACACCCCAGCTACTTTACATTCCCAGGAAAGGCTTCCAACACTTTGATTAGGAGACTGGGTGGTCCTCAGAGTCAGTTTGAATATTCTGGATAAGATAAAAATCTCTTGCCCCTGCCTGGAATTTCACCATGATGCGATGGTCTTGTCTGTAGCATAGTCACCATACCAAATGAGAGGCCTGTATCTTGGCTCCCAGTCATAGATTATATGCAACAAAAGATCACAGTATTACAAAGTAGTACTTTAATAACCACTGAAACAACTATGTATGGTATTTTCATCAGATTAATTTACAAGGCAACATGTTTCATCCATGATCTGATCATCTTCAGGCACTTTCTTTACATAAATCTGCTTACACATAAATTAATATGGACCTGTAATTTATTTTTACATTCTTTATGATCTGATAGAAATACCAATAAATAGTTGTGTTGATGGCAATAAAGTACTAATTTGTAACATTATATTGAACACAGTGGGGTGTCTAAGGTAAAATTTAAAAGATCAGAACTTTCAGTAGCAAAACATTTATGATGCAACAATCACAGTTAGAATACAGATTCTCATTATTCAGTACATATTGTGTATGCTAAGAAATTAGCTGCAAATAATGGTTCTACAAGCAAACAATATGTTACATGTTGATCTTAATATGTTGAATTGTCAGTATGATAAACAGTAAAATCGTTTTCACCAGGAAATTGGTGAGCAATAAAATGACCTATCAAAAACTAAGGTTCCCTGTTACACTGCTTAAAAAATTATGTACCTATGGAATCAAAACACTTCAGCTATCACTCAAACAAGCATTTATATTTTTGTGTGCACTTTTTGCACAGTGAATAAATACATACTGGAGAAGTTGTGCTTGTCCACACATTTATTCTCTGGAACTAACTGAATTTGTTGAAATTTGTAAACTGGAGATATCCCCTACACTCTGTCAAGCAAGTTTCATTTTGGTCCATACAAATCACTTCACATGAATTTCTTAAAAATTGCACACAATACAAAAAATATACATGACATAATATGTAGATGTCACGATCCAGAACTGTTAACTGAAACATATTATTATGTGATGAATATATGAAGAAATATATCAGTTCAATATATGGGAAAATAAACTGTGATGGTATTCCAGGTAGCAATTCAGAAACACAATCCAGAGCAACAAAGTATTTTCCTTATGATGGAATTAGAATGCCATGACGAAATGTCATTTGAACCCTCACCAGACTGCCAATTTGAAACGAAAATGAATACCCTAAGTCTGTACAAACAAAAACCAAAACTGGTGAGTTTTAGACATCACACTAATTGGATATGGACCAAAATGTCTTGCTGCAATAGCACCATAAATTTATGATTTTTCTGCCTGACAGATCTCTTTGGAAAATATAGGAAGCATTTCTATACATTTAGTTCACAGTAGTCAATCAGGGAACCTTATTTCTGAAAAGTATACCTATAAAATATGAACAAAATGTACAAGTATATAATGAAAACATGATGAACTTAGCTGTTTCATTACAAAATGCATGCACATTACTCAAGTACTGACTTCAGGTAAATGTAATGCAGTTGTGCTATAATAAAGCAGTTTCAGAAACTGTATTTCTTACAAACCGTTAACACAACATGAGACTTTCTGTTCCATTCTCACACCTAACTCATGTACTTGCATATTATGAGTGCTTTGGGTATGTTATCCACATAACTCTTGCTACTATCTTGAGATCACTATAGCATAGAAACCTGTAATAACAGGGATCTATCTTGGGTCCTGAAACCCAGATTGGCATAACAGGAATCTGAGTGTCTTGTAGATTTCACAATGACTGAATTCAGAACCCTGATACTGGAGACAGTCTATCTCTGAATCAGTGGTATACTTCAACCACCAGATATGGCTGTCAGCCAGAAAATGTTTTACTGAGTGACATGAATTGATCTGAAGCTTAAATGATACTATCTTGACCCACTCTGTATGAGAGAGATCTGTGTTGGACCCCAGCATGAGGTACAACATGAATCTATAATCAACCCCAGGATTTGGTATAAAATACATCTATTTAAAATTCCAAAATGTGGTAGAAAATATATACATATGCATTTTCAGCCCATAATTTTCAATAACATGAATCTATCTTGTACTCAAGAATTTGGCACAATATAGATTTTTCTTGGAGTCCAGTATCTGGTATGCATCACCACTGATGCAAGTAGGCATATGGACCATTGTGTATCATCTGTTTTAAATTTCATTATTGAAAACAACCACAGCCTAATTTACAACATGATAGCTGATCAACATAACATGTTTAAAATAAGGCCACAGAAAGAAGTCCCACAGATGGTGGATCTTGGGGCTTCCCCCTCTCTTGCCTGTTGTATTCTTCTCCAGGCTTCTCTGGCTACACAAGCCAGCCCAAAGCACTTTGTCACTAGTGTAGCTTATGACTACTAGCATTTATGCAAACAGCATGGCTACACAGCTGGCATGGAGTACAGGGGAGCAGGCTGGAGGGGGAGACATTACACCTTGAGGGAGATATGAAGAAGAATGGCTTGTGGGGCTTGCTTCTGTGGCCTGAAATGAAGTCATTGCACCTGTTGTGTCCATCTTGTAACAATTAAGGGTTAGGATATGCACTGCACACACTGCAGTACTTTCTATAAAAGCTCATTTGGTTACATACCTGTCAAAATGTCTGCTCCTGATATCTCAATTATAGTTACATTTACCGCCATTAAATTCTAAAACACTTTGTTCTGGAACTTGATGCATGACTAGACAGTTGTTCTATGTACACAGTACTTAGCAACAAGACATAATACAACATTCCAATTGTACTTTCCTTTAATCAATCAGAAAATAGTGAAATGTAATTCTCTGAAAGTTGGAATATATATAACTAATATTATGTACAATATATCATAGTTTTTAATAACAAAAAGTATTCACCCTCAAAGCTGGAAGTTAACAGTCTGCCAAATAACTGCTCTGTCACACTGAACAATGTTCAATGATGTTTGGTCCCCTCTACAGAGCCAGGAAAATGGTAAATAACTTTACATCAATGCCTTCACACTGATTTAATCTCATTGATGACAAAACCTGCTTAGCAAAAATACCTTTTTCACTTGTATGTAGCAGACCAAAGAAACATTTGTTCTTGTTTGTAAGCAGAAGACCATGAACACATATTGGTGGAGGGGAGGAGGTAGAGCAACAAAGACTTAGTTTTTATACCACATGAAGGAAAACTGTAGGGTTTATGCTCTGGCTGGTTTAACCTTTAAATGACCTACAGTTGCATATGCAAATGAAGGTTAAATACATACCTAGAAATTAATTTTATATATTTAGGTAACAGGAAAATTTACTGATTCTTTAGTCATGCTGCATAATTACTGTTTTATTTTTCACAAAACACCATTATTTCTTAACTCTATCTTTTTCTGTTGGATTTTCTTTTAAACCACGCAAATAAATTTAAATGCCAACCCATTTGTTTCAAGGTTAATCTCAGAAAAACACTCTCCAATAATTATTCAGTAAGGCTGGGCAGTCAATCTGGACAGAGTAGGAAAATGAACAATTTTTATCCTTGCTAGGAATATCTGAATGTATTATCAGTGATAACTCAGAAACTACATCAGTTGGTGAAGTGTCACAAATATTTCAAATTCACATTAAAGCAAACCCGCTGACAGTGTGAAACCATACACTTCCTCAGAGCAGAAGTGCCTAGTGTTCCCAATTAAAATATCTCTTTTGTAACAAAGAGAGGATTTAACTTCCTCACTCAATCAAGACTCACCTGACCTGGTAGTTTTCTGGTAAGAAACTTGACCAGTGCTTACAGGATGAGTTTTGAGTGTCTGCAATTCACATATAAGAGATGAGAGGATCATGTAAAATTTTTTCAAGATTATTTACTTCTTGTGAATAGGGGTCACTCATCACCATTTTTAAAGCTTTGTAAAGCAACCTATCAATTTTTACACAGACTTGGCAATGACACGGTCAATACTGTCAGAGGGTGATACTTCTCTTGACCCGCTACTAAACTTCCTTACTCTGATTCCGGAAAAATAAAAGGCCACATAGAATAAGAAACTATTAACAAAAGAAGTTATAAAGTTCCAGCTGGCGAGGCCTGTTGCAAACCGAACTTTTATAAATGAATGTGCAGGATAGTGGAGGAAAACTTTGTCTACCACAAATTTCACATGATTTGATATGAGGTAAGTCAATCAATTAAGAGCATAAATTTATTTAGTCACCAAATATCTCAATCATCACATTAAAACTCTTGCTTTGTGCTTGGGATGTGCCAGGTTCAAACCTTGACCCATAGACTAGCATTCTGACTTTTAGAGTTTTGGTGTTTTTCCACAGTCCTCCCAAGCAAATGCCAGAGCACTACATTACTTTGGGCCATGCCTGCTTTCTTCCACACCCTTTCAATTTCATTTCCCACTAACCTTACTAATGTTTAACACAACACAATATGAACAGTTGAAAATTAAACCAATGAATATTTAACACCAAGAAAGTAAATAAATGAAAAATACAAAGAGGAACTGCTACTGGTTTATCCTTCAGCGCTACCTCCTATGCCTGAACATAGTTTATTGTACTGTCAGATTTTGTTGTATGGAACTTACTACAAGACACAAAAATAAACAACAAAATGAAATTAGTAGGGAGGAGAAATTCAATAACATTTGGTATATTCTAATCTTGGTAATAAATACTGAATGTTTCAGTGAGGGTCATGGGAAGTTACATATTAATAACATCACAAAAGGATGTAAACTAGAGACTTCAACCTGAACCCCCACTTAATGTTCACTAGATGACCTTCACGCCATTTTCAAGTTGTGCAGGAACACTTGTTACTGCAGGGAATCCAATTATCAAAAAAGAAAATTATTTATCAGCCTGCCATTTTAAATGTAAAAAATGGAGAAAAATTGTGTACCATAAGTAAAGCACATTCAAAATATTTAAATTTTTGTCATTTTTCTGAACATTCTTTTATTCACTTATTAAACATCTGTCATTCTTAGCATGCACTCACAGTTTAGCAAGGTGGATTTTTTTTTTGTAAGTTAATTTTTGTTGTGGCACTAAATGAAATTTGCTGAACATGGTTCATTGTGGAAGTGAGTAAATTACTGCAGCACTGACTTTACATGTCTGTTAGCACTAAAACTGCAGGTTTGTGTAATACCTTATTTATACTAAAACTTGAAACAGCATTGTGCAGTGGAGATGCCTTGAGTTCATGCAACATGCCACAGAGGAATGAAAGTTCATTCATACTTTGACAATTTGACAGCTGATAACAAAACACAATAAAATTTAAACATATTTATAAATGTAATAGTCAAGAATGTACAGAATGTGAGGCACTTGTAAAAATGTCAACAAAGACTGTCTTCTGGATTTGGAAGGTCAAAGATGTCTGGATTGTAAGCTGTAAGATCACCAAGCTGGACATGCATATTAAAATCCAGGCACTCAGGTGGAAGTTACCACAGAATGGGAAGACTCCAACACTTTCACATGTAACACAAGGTAAAAGCTAACGCAAACATAAACACGTTGATGGGGGTGATGTGATGGTAGTGGTGTTACATTAGAGTAAAACACTTAGTACAGTGTTCATTTAGTTCATTCAGTTATGAATTTATAGAATATAGACTTTTTAAAAGAAATTCCAGCCTTTAATTCTACAACTGAGCAAAATATAAACTTTCAACCTTATGTCATCATATTCACTAAAATTGCCAACTCTATATCAAGGTTCCTCGTGATCACATTCCATTGACCCACCACCATTTTTCAACAAATGTTTTTTATTGCTGCATAACATTCATGATAAATCAGTGTGCAGTCAGCATTTATAGAACGCAATGTACCATTCACACAAATGTGATTACAGAAACTGCATTTAAAATTCAAAGCAAATACCAATTGAAAAAGAATACCTCACATGTAATATCTATTAAAACTGGTCAATAAATTATATTAGAATTCATGGCTACTATGTGACTTAGTTTGCATTGCTTTTACCTTGCCTTGGAAAAAAGTTCTTCCCAGAAAAGCCCTGCTACACATTTGAAGCATTAAAAAACTGGTTTGATCATTAAAGGCAAGAGGAAGAAATATGAAACCATAACTGAGAAAAACAACACAAGAAAGTATATTCAGGCTTGACATTGGAAATCATAACATGAAATTGTAGTGCTTCATAACAGAGTTCAAACCCCCATGATTGAACAAGCATGATAAAGTCAGTACACCACAATATGTACTTCAGGGAGCACATTTCGTTGACATGTCTCAATTGGCAAGCTAATCCACATCTAGAATTTGTGTTACAGCCTACTAAAAATCCTCTTCATCCTTGGCTCATTATATCCAATGATACTATGTACATTACAAGATGTCAGGTTTGGTTCACTTGCGGACAAATTTCCTGCTATGCGATACTATGACAAACTTGTTAAGGTGCAGCTTACAAATTCAGAACTATGAACATCAAATTAAATCCATCTGTAATATTATGACCCACACTGTGTGCATTAAATACTTACTTACTCCATGGTGCAGAGTCCTTCTTAAGAAGCTAACTGGTTTTGCAGCTAGTCAAGAAATTCCCCACATTTCACGGAACCCGAAAGTTCATTACCGCACTCACAAGCGTCCACCACCTGTCTCATTCCCGGGCCATCCCAATCCAGTCCATATACCCACATCCCACCTCCTGGAGATCCATCCTAATATTATCCACCCATCTACGCCTAGGTCTCCCCAGTGGTCTAATTCCTTCCGGTTTCCCCACCAAGACCCTATACACCCCGCTCTCCTCACCCATACGCGCCACATGCCCAGCCCATCTCAGTCTTCTCGATTTTATCGCCCGCACAATATTCGGTGAGGAGTACAAATCATTTAGCTCCTCGTTTTGCAATCTCCTCCATTCCCCCGTTACCTCGTCCCTCCTAGGTCCAAACAGTGTGCATTAAATATATGTATAAAAATTAAAATAATATTACATTCACCATGACAGTAATGCAAGTGCTGAATAAATGCAAAAGGGCCCCAACAGGTGGCTCCTCTTCAAAATACAGTATAAACCTCTTGTAAAATACACATTGCAGTAATTGAAATTTAAACAATTATTGAATGTGACAAGCCAGAAAAACAAAACAGATTATTTGTCTGTGTTACTCGCTAGAGCTCCACTTATAGCACATATATCTAACCAATAATTCAGCTGTTGGCACAGGTCATTAAACATGTCTGAGTGAGTATAATGCAAGGTTACACTACTAAAACTAAAACTAAACTCCGTGGCTTTTAGTCCGCGAGCGAACCATACCGACAGAGCGGCCGCCGCCGGTAGGCGAAGTTAGTGCCAACTTTTGCGGATAGAGGGGTGTCACGTGGTTAG
>Ga0123355_10008419_pt1 | contig 15585 bp, 10 predicted proteins | sample TergutEmb28metaG_3_FD_89872 | JGI IMG/M metagenome (GOLD analysis project Ga0123355, IMG submission 89872) | Embiratermes neotenicus P1 segment gut microbial communities from Petit-Saut dam, French Guiana - Emb289 P1 | ecosystem: Host-associated > Arthropoda: Insects > Digestive system > Gut ... | reverse complement strand
TCGTGTAAGCCAATGGACGGCGTGTATAGCTGTTTTGTGTGAGTGTATAGTAATGTGATATCGGCTGCTGTGCGTTTAAAGGTACAGGCATTTCACTGATTTTAAACATTTGAAACTCATTTATAATGACAAAACTTAAGTGCGAAATTCGACTGTTAGTTTAACCATGTCCATTCTTCTGACTGTCTATCCGCAATGTAAAACTAATCCGGAAATATGTTGGGATATTTCGAAAATCTCTCCAGAAAGTACTTGTTTCGTTAACGTCTGACAAACAGTTGCAAAAACGGAGTGTTAGCAACCTTATGTATGTCTCTTTGTCCGTCCATAATTGTTTCCGAAAAAACAACTCGTGTTCCAACGAAAGTGTTTCCATGAAACGTGATTTTCGGACTTTTGTCAAAGAATTTTGAAATCATTAAAATCTCTCTAAAATTTTAGTTACTTTACATGACGAACAATGAACGTTCATGATTATATAAAGTCAATTGATTTAAAATGGGAAGTTTTTTCAAAGAATTTTTAGAACAAAACATATTTTATATTAAGTAACATTTCCTGAAATTTGTACATTTGTTAAGATAAAGCGTAAGACTATGTAGAGCCTTAGGTACTGGGAACTTCAATTGTACGTTTGTAATTATGTGAAGTGTTGAAGAATATTGTGACACGCATCAGTAATTTTTGTTCCTTGATGTATAGTGAATATTATTATTTAGTTTAAATATTCAAAAGTAGTTTTTTATTTTATATTTGAAATCAGTTTTATTTATTTATCAGTTTTTATTATCTGAATTTGTGTGATCTATGAACCTCAACAAAGAGTCACACTAACGCTCAGTTTGGCTGCAGCACCACAGAAAGGAAATAACATAAATTTTACTTACAGATACTCGACTTGCAGTCGGCGCTTACTAAATCCTCCTCGAGTGTGCGGTTGTTTCAGCCTTGTGGACCCATAAATAGAGCACATTCTAGAATAAACTTTGGGTGCCGAAGACAACATGTTTCAAAAGAAACACCTGGCAGGTGCGAAAATACTTTTTTTGTTTCCTTGCAACTGTAAGGGAAATGTAGCTTAAGATACACGAACCTCTTTTGAATGTCTTACGCTCAACTTGCTGACAAATATCAGTGTAAATACATAATTTTTAAGTTAGAAGTTACTATTTAATTTCGTCTTTTAAAATTTCTACATTCGTCTTGTAACATTTTCTGCCTGAATGTGTATATTTGCCTTTAAATTTTCCTGTTATTCCGTTTCTTTCTTCACTATTACATGATAAATTTCGATTTATAGTTTTGTCAGTAGGGTTGAGAGAAACGGCTGAATTCCGTGATTTATAGAACAATAAGTTCTCTATAAATGCATGTCCTAATACAAGTCACCAGGACACGAGCGTGACAACAGTCCGTTATTTAAGCGAGTTTTTACATTTTGATAAATCATTATTTTTTATTATATTATCTATTCGAAACCAGCATGATCGGCACTGTTTCACGAAAACGCAACGAGGTTCATATTTCAAGAATACAAAACACTCATATTTATATATTTCTATGAAATATTCTGTTAAATATATACTAATTGAAATGTTTCTCTTTCTACCTGTTTTTTGTCCTTTCCAGCCTTTCCCTTCACATTTTTTACGCTATTCCGTCATATTTCTTGCAGGCTCCTCACCACCTGACACAACAAACAACCAACAGTTCACTGTCACTCACAACACTCAAATTTTGTTCTTCTACATATTTTCATTTTGCCCTATTACTTGCAACAAATGAGGTTCAGGATGAGAAATATCGACGTACTTATCAGGAAATATTAGAGTCAGATTAACTTTAACGCTTGGTGTGTTGGCAACGTAATTTAAACATTAATTTTAATTGGGTTTTAATGTAGTGTCCAATATTCCCTATTTTCAAAAGTTTATTGTGTTTGGAAGGATACCAAGCTCTTATAAATTCATAATATTTTATGTGCAACACTATATTATTCTACTATTAATATTGTTATTATTATTAAATCAAATTGAGTAGCCCATAGGTGACAGCAGTCCTAACACTAGGAAAAAAAGAAGAACAAATGTAGTAAACGAAACAATACAGAACACAGTACACACAATGCAAAACACAGTATATGCAAGTATACATATTAGCAAAATATCCACACATTACAAAATCCACACATACACATACACGTAAGCACACACATACACACAAATACACAAATACACACATACACACATAAACTCAAATTATAAAACTAGTTAAAACAACCACAGTACAAGATACTGTCAAATTAATTATTCACAATACAATCAAGTACCCTCAGTATAAGGTCACCTTAATGTAAATTGCAGTTTATTCCCAAACTTTGCCGTAAATCACTTCACTTCACTAAACTTCAAAATACAATCACACAATACATCACGTCAGTTCACTTCAAATCACTACAATTCACAACACTTCACATATTTAAACTCAGCCATCACTTGAATTCCCTTTCTTACAATTACATTCTTAACTTTTTTTCTAAACATGTTTAGTTTACACGAGAAACACGCTAGTAAGCCTGCAGGTAATTGGTTCCAGCAGCTAATGATCCGATTTACGAAGGAATATTTACCAAAATCTGTTTATTCTAATCCCAAATTTCCGGTTATGATCCTACATACTCAGGTAACATTATTTTATAAATCTATTCCCTATCGCTTTCCAAGCCCGTCCGCTTGTGTCTGCCTTGATAAGGGCGTATATTCGTGCAATCTTTCTAAGCTGTGTCAAAGTTTCCAAACTGACTCATTTATATTATTTTCAAATTCAGTCGCTGTCTTTTACACCCGATTTAAAGAGCTTACCTGACCTTCACTGTACAGGTCACAACGCTCCATACTCAAGTATCGGACTGAATAGTGTCGTATGATCTAAACGTTTCGTATTATTATTATTATTATTATTATTATTATTATTATACGATATGGATGTCTCTTGTCACAGGGCTTTTCTTCCTGGTACTTCTCTTGAACCAGCGGTGATCCCCACTGCTCTGGCTTCAAGCTTCACAATGCAGTACTTTCCGTATTATGTGTGATGTTCCAAGTATAGCCGTCTTTTGTAGTGAATCGAACGAATTTTTTTCCTAGTACAGTTTTCAAATTTTTCCTTACGCTTCTCGTTACTATTCCAGTGGCTCCAATTATTATTGGTGCAACCGTAAATTTCAGGTTCCACATTCGTTGTATCTCTATACAAAACTATTGTATTTTAAATTATTTTCCGCTTCCTTTTGCACAACATTTCTGTCTGCGGGTATTGCCAAATCTATCAGTGTGCATGTTTTCTCTTTTTTGTTTTTAATTAGTATATCTGGTCTATTTGCTGTAACTTCTCCCTCTGTGTGTACTGCTTGATTCCACAACATTGTAACATCTCCATTTTCACACACTGGTTTCGGAATGTGTGATTACAATTTGTCTGTGGTTTCAATACCTAAGGCTTTGCATATTGAGTAGTGCAAATGTGTACAAACTCATCCCTCCACAAATGCTACAAGAAATGCAGCCGGAAGGACTACAAATTCTCCTATACATATTCAACGCTTTAACCAGATTGAAATACTGGCCAGTCCCCTAAAAATATGCGAAGATAATCATGGTAACAAAACCGGGCTAAACCCCCACTGATGTCACTTCATATAGACCAATCAGCCTGTTGCCCGTCATATCCAAAATTTTGGAGAAACTCCTACTGAAAAGGATATACAAAGACACAAACCAGGCATGGATAACTCTGCATTAGTTCGGCTTCCGAAAAGCGCATTCCACTACACAATAATATCACCGTCTTACAGATATAATAAACAAAGCATTCTACGACCAACAACACTGTGCAGCCTTTTCCTTGGATGTCAGCCAAGCGTTTCACAAAGAATGGCATCAGGGTTTCATATTAAAAATCAAACAAACCCTCCCACCAGTGTACTTTAATCTCCTACAATCATACTTACAAAATAGACACTTTGTGACAATATACAAAAAAGAAATTTCTCCCCCCCCCCATTTCCAATGCGCTCGGGTGTCCACAAGGAAGCATCTTGGGTCCATTACTATATACGATATACCCTGCCGATATCCCACAATCCGATAAAACAAACCTCAGCACCATCGCGGACGACACGGTCATCTCTACAACTCACACAGATCCTAACCTAGCCTCTGTCAATTTCCAAGATCACCTGCACCCTACTGAAAATTGGACTCGGATGTGGAGACTGAAGATAAATGAGACTAAATACTCACACATAACATTCACTCTCCGGCGAGGACATTGCCCCCCAGTGTATATCAATCAGACAGACATACCCCAAGCAGAGACGGTCAAATACCTCGGACTTCACTTTGACAAACGTCTAACTTGGAAGGACCACGTGAAAACGAAACGCAAGCAACTCGACCTTAAAACTCGCGAGATGTATTGGGTCATTGGAAACCATTCCACCTGTCGTTGGGAAACAAGCTTCTCATCTACAAAACAGTGCAGAAACCAGTGGGGACGTAAGGAATTGAACTATGGGGATGTGCTTCCAGGTCAAAAATGGTTCTAATTCAGCATTACCAAACCAAATTTCTTATAACTATAAACAATGCCTCATGGTATGTCTCAAATCATACCCTTCATTCAGACCTAAAAGTCCCGAACGTCCAAACGGTTTTCCGAGAAAGGCGAGCAATTAATCGCACGGCCTTGAACTCGCACCCAAACCCCCTCATGGAACCACAAGTGCACCTGCCAAACAACAGGAGCTTAAAAAGAAGATGGATATTTGACGAGATACACTAACGAAGGGGCGCTGGGCACCTCCAAGTTCACACTGCACACTGCCCCTAAATTAATGAGATTGTGGCAGCTTACCGTCATGGTCGGGTTACCTTTTCCTTCAACCCCCAACACAGCAGCCTCATCAGACCGGCAGGCAAAATAGGTTTTGTTTGTAAATAAGATATCTCAAATATTTCAACAGTTTGACAATGCCGTGTGATATATAGTCTGGAATTTAACAGATGCTTTACTGGACATACAGTTACGCAATAACAGTCACACAATATCGTAACAACAGTCCACATTAAATGTAGCAGGATCACAGTTGTGAGCAACATTGTGTGACCACAATGCATTAAAAGTTATAACAATTTTGAAGTGTCCACCATGCCAAATATCACAACGTGTCTCAGTATTACGAGATGTGTGTATTTCCTGTCTTGTTGGTATTGAAAGGAATATTCGTTTGGGGATAGAGAATTCGCACTGTTATCTGAGCATTTTATTTTGTATCATGATCTGCGAAAGTAGATTAAGTAGTTTTTATTCGGATACGCTAAAAGCATTAAAATTCTTCGTGGAAGCATACTGATCGTCAATTTGAAAGAAGGCATCACGAAGTGCTAGAATGAACATATAATGAATACGATCTTATACGTCAGCATTAATTGTTTATTAATACATAGTTCGGTAAGTATTACATACAAGCTTTCATGCATTCTTACGTCTGTCAAAAATATTGAAATATTAACATACATACAGCACCTATGACTTAAACTGCCGCAGGCCGGACGATTACATAATGTTGGGCCGAAACATGTAGCCTATGTTTTAACAAATAAGTAGTGTTGACGTATATGATTGTATTCCTTATATCGTGATGGTTTTTTTGTTATTACATTAGACGAATTTTTGGTTATTGGCGTTTAGTTAGTGGTGCTGGTTCCGTGTGCAGAACATAACGTCATTTTAAAAGTTGCTTGACATTTGTAATTGTGTGATTGGTTGAAGGATATTTTGACATGCAGCGGTAAACTTCTTTAGCTCTATGACGTATTGTGAAGAGCAACTAAAATTCTTGGTTCATTAAGTATCCGAAAAAAGAATTACCATGTATATTATATTTTGAATATGAAATCAGATTATTCAGCATTGTGACATGGAAACGTTCAGAATTAAATAAATGTAAAATATAAAAACAAAATGTATAATAAAATGAAAAAATTTCTAATCATATTCTATTCATAATTTTTCCATTTCTTCCTTCCCTTCCCAATTTCAAGCTTTCGTTTTTACATCATTCATGCATTCCAAAATATTTCTTGCAGTACATTCAACATCTGATGTAACAAATATAACAAACATGAAACTATCAATCACAATTGACAAATTTTCTGATGTTTTACAAATTCTCATTTAACCACAATATTATTAGCCAATGATATTATGGCAGATAGGGAATTAAGCACACCTCAAGAGATATTAGAATCAGATTAAATTGAAAGAGTAGTGTAGTAACCAGGTAATTGGAATATTAACCAAAAAAGGATTTATTTACTTACCTATGCGCCCTATTCCCAAAAGTGCATTGTTTGTGGTAGGTTTTCACGCTTTGATTATATGATAATATGGTATGAAAAACACTATATTAAAATGATTATGGACGATTCGTAGAACAATACTGACAGGTAAGGAAGGAAGTACTGGAAATGGAACATATCCAAGTGAAAATAAGTCAACAACAAATACCGGATATTCTGACCTAGATTCGAGAATGGAACTGCACGACTAGAATTTGGCAACAAAAAAAAACAATTAAACCACCGTACGAAATTTTTGGTAATAGATTAAAAGGGCCTTCATAAAAATAACTCAATTCTCATCTCGCTGGAACCTTTTGGTATTTGCTATAAAAAGAACCAACTAATGCTCTTTAGGGAAATTATCGCTCTTTTTTTTGTTGTGCTTACAAAACTCAATAATAAACTTTGATACAATGCCTATAATCTTTGGGTGTTGAAGCATGGCAGTAATGAAGTAACCGCCGTAATTTTGAGGACAGATCAATGACGATAACTAGCCTACAAATTCCCAAAATTACGATCTAAAGAATATGAAGGGTACAGGATTTCGGTGCTTCAATGTACATAGTACAGTAGAATCGTATTTAGGAACATATCTATATATACACCCACATATTCCTGACGACGGCACTAGCTATAGATATGCCTTTAACGTCATTGTACGACAGCTATCTCTCTCCAGCAATAAGAAACAACGGTAAGTACTGAATACGGGGAAGGGTGCAGGGAGCAGGGTGCAGGTTTCCCTGTCCGATCCCTCCAAATCCTTCGGATGGAAGGATTAGACAGGGAAAAGAATTCCATCATATTTAGGGGTAAAGAAACACGTTCGTCAAATTGTAGATAGGTCAGCATATACAATGAACTTCATCGGCTTCGGAGTATATTTACTATAAATTTTATTCTACACTGATAGCCTCAAAGTGAGGAAAAGCGAATAGAATGAATGCTATTCAGTGCACACGATATAATATCCAGTTCTCATACAACTTACTGCATCAAGGTTAATATTAAGTCGCCTAAGAAGTTTGAAAACTTAGAAGGTGGCATACCCTCTCCTACACCAATGTCTCTATGCGAAACTTCATCTTGCTGTTGACGATTCCGCCTGCTGGCAATGATCTGCTCTAAATTCGACCATCTTGCTGACATCTATGTTGTTGTCCTGCAATTCCTTCAGCACTTCCTTCACTGTCGCTTCGTCAGGGTGTTTGTGTCGAAACGACACATAAACATACGCTGCAAGCAAATTATCGGGTTTTGTAAGATTTGCATTTTATTTATGTGTAATTGAATAAAATGTGGTTAAGGCAAAATTCACAAGTTTCTACCGTCTTCTCATTCCCCTCAAAACCCAGCCTTTCCCTTTCAGTACATTTCCCTGTATGCCTCTCCTCTTTTATAGACATTCAATACAAATATACTCCGTGGCTATAGTGGGGGTTCGGTAACGTTAAAATCTGGTTAATACGGCCTTAACGGAACGCAAATGAATACGTCGGAATACAGTAATTTTTATGTTTTTCTTACTAGCATGTGGACTGTAGAATATTTTTATTTCGAACGTGCTGGACGGAAACATATTTTGTTAAAAATACGTGAGTTTTTCATTGTGTGTGGAAATTAAAATGTTAATATACAGTGGATCAACAGCGAAATTGTTCAACCAAAAAGCAAAATATTTCCGGCAATAAATATGTAACGAAATATTGTAACATTATTTCGTAAATAAATTTGAGGTTTAAAATATTATTTTCTAACTATTCTCAGCTTGTTTCCATAGCCTTATCTAATACGTGATACATATTCTGAGTGCGTGTCTTTTGCTTTATATAAACAGCATGAAAACGCATGTTCTGCATTGTGTTATCACATTTTCAGTATCCGGCTGTAACAAATTTTTTCCAAATTATATGAAAAAGTCAAAATTTTCAGAAATGTTTTTGAATAAAAATCCCTTTTTTTCATTTTGACCACAAATAAATTTGCAAATTTTTTCCCCAGAAGTAATCTGCTATATTTCTTCATTAATAAACATTCGTGTTCAATTAATATAACCAACATCCTTGTCACACTCCAGCCCACCAGGAAATTTATCCACAGTGTTAGAAAAAATCTGGATTTACATTGTTTTGAAAATCTTTCTATACCGAGACCCGGTATTCGATGCGGGTGTGAGGACGAACGACGGAAGTGTTTACGGAAAGGCATTCTAAAGAAGATGTCAGTTTATAAGGAACTGGCGAAATGCAATATATGTATCTTTTTGTCATAATTTTAAAACATTCACAAGGCACGAACTTACGTTTGTTTGATTTCAAGGAGCAGAACTTGTAAATGAAGTAACGGTCGTAGTCAATTGCTAAGACGATGCCGTGTCCATTCCACAGTGCTGTCAAAGTGTCATAAGTTAGTGATAATTTGTACAAGAAGTTCATTAGAATTAAATTTTGAGATTAATATGCTTGAGTTTGGGAGAATTTGCGTAATATTTCTCAACATATTACTCATTTCAAGTGTACCATTTTGTGAAGAATAATATAAAAAGAGAAGATTGTTTGTTTGGTTAAAAAGTAATATTTGTGAATAGTTGGCATCCTGAGTTTAATGAACGTGGAAAACTGATTGTTTTAGTCAGTGTACTTCTCAAGATTTGAAACTGAAACACGCAGGAAAAGAAGTTCAGCAAACATTTATCTATTAATTTCTTTGGTTGATTACATCAGTGTTGCGATAAAAAAGACAAATTTAGCAACCGTTAAAACTTTATTAAAATCGGCCAATATGGTTTATTTTTTATAGATTTATTGAAGTTTAAAATATAATAATATATACTAAAGGCCCAGATTATATAATAAACTGTGCTACATAAATCCCAATCCCAAAATGCCTTCATTTCATTCTTTGCTTTGATTTAATTTCTTTTCAGATTTCTTGCCCCCAAATCAACCTACAGAATGAGGCTAGGCGCATGGAGATTTAAAGTTCCCTCAACCCCTCTCCTTCCTGCTATACACATTGTCCATATCCCAGTTCTTCATTTTTTCAACACAATATTATAAATCAATAACAGCCGTGGAGCTAAGGTAAACCTCCAAAGTCTCACAAAATCGAACTCCAGTTCTGAGGTCTTTCCAGACAGTATCATCGTCAGTATCTGGACTGAGTTAAACGTATCGTAACACTGAAGGGAGGAGAAATATTTAATAGCAAGTGAGAAAATTTATTCTGCCTGGTTTTCACGGACAAGTGACGTTCACTTTATGTATCATTATCCACAAGACATCTGGTGTTCATATCAAAAGATTTGTAACTATTAATAATTTCATTTTCAGGTGATAAAACTGCGCTCTTCGAAAAAAAAAAAAAAAAAGGTTTACGCTATACTTACGCACTGATTGGATAAGTTCCATATAACCAGAACTGTTCCAGTTTGTCGCATAGACGTACGTTTTAATATGACGTTTTTCGCTGTTGAAAACAAGAAATTGAGAATAAGACAAAAACTGTTATATAAATATATATATATATATATATATATATAGTGTAAAATCCCCTTGTTATCTGAATAATAGAGAAATAATGAGAATGTTGAAGTAATGAAAGGTATTCATTTTTTTCAATAAGTGCGATTTGCACATCTAGATATAGAGTGGGCGCTGTTGCTCTGTATTTAATATTATTTCAAAGATACGACAAAATTAAGGATATTTTATTTTTCTGTCTTAATCACAATTTTCAGCTGATGTTGAAGCATTATGTGCGGAGAGATAGAGATGAAAGTCTACGTTTATAGCGGTATGTTTATGGCTTTTAGTTTAGCTGTTGACAGACGGCGACATCAATACAAGGAAGTATAATAGAACAAGATTCCATTTGTTGCCGAATGTGGTGTTAATTATCACAGCTTGAGAAAGGTATTGAGTAACATGAGACGCGTAAATAAGCATTAAACTTTCATTTCTAGCTTACTTGAAACACGAACACTGTTCACAGCAGTACACTCTCAGACATGTATTTAAAGGTAAAAGGTAAAGCAGTCCGATTGGACAGGCACAGAGGGTTCCAGGAAGTTAAGGTTCCCAGATTTCGTGACAAAGGCACGGGAAGGTGGAAGGTTGTCAACCTTACGCAACGGCAACATTTACCGCCGAATATACTCTTGATACTCATTTCTGTTGGAGGCTGAGACGACCCCAGTGCCATAGGGCGATCGGAAGTATTTATGTCAATGAAAAATCTCCCAGAAATGTACTATTCATATAAATTGCTATGGGTGACAGGTAATTCCTATAATTTTATTTCATTATATTTATTCTATAAAATATTTTTCACAATGTTCTTTGTACTTATAAATTCCTAGCATTGCCGGCGATAGGTTGAATTTTATACACTGCACATTTTAAATCAAGATTTGGTTTCATAATATGTCCTGTAAATTCCCTACAGAAATACCTGGTGACATAATTTTATACACTCAATTTGGGCCTTCTAGTTGCTGTCCGTTTGATAGACCTCCAAATTAGTGCTATTGTTTTACAGTTATTTAAATAAATTCTGTATTAAAATAAATGAATTTTCCGTTTTGAATGTAGAGCTGTACGTATAATGTGCAAGTGTTTTACTATATAAATTTTGTTCAAAATTTTTCTTCTGTATAAATCGATGTTACATTCCGTATATTGACTGCCGTAATATCTGTGAATTCTGCCTATCAATGGTTTGTACGGCTAGAAATATATGTAGACGAATATTGGAAAATTTATTAAAACTTATTAAAATAAATTACAAACCCCGATAAAACAACACATCAAATATCGACCCAAAATCCCTGAGAACAGAATTTCCGTCTTACACATTGTGTCTATTTACTGGTTTAAAATTGCAGTGAACGAACACTCGATAATAGGAACCCACCTGATTAAATTAAATTCCATGATCATGATGCTCTTGTTTCCCTCAGGAACAAAAACTAAATATTCAGGGCATTCAAGGTTGTTTTCAAAGTCGTTGGAAATGTGCAAGCGCGTGTACCAAGGTCGAGGACCTGAAAACTGTTAGAACACGAAATTTGTGAGACATTTCCGGTGAGAGAGAATTCTTAATTGTACACTGCGTGTAAATTTATTAACTAGTTTATTTCTTTCTTATAGAATAACAAGAGATTTGAATCCACGTCTCCAGAACATGTAGTTGTGCGGAGGGAATTGAAACAGCTGGTAACGTGAGAAACTGTTAAAGGAGTCTTTGTTCAAATCTACCCTAAGTCTACAAGAAGAAACAAACTGAACGTATAATTTGAAATGCCTTCACGTAACTTTTGTTGTTATGACAAAGTAATAAGAACGAGGAAAAAAGCACCCTTGTACAGTCACTGAGACTCTGTAGGAGCTGTACGGTCCATAGGTGAAGTAGAAATATTTATGTACTCTTTCTTGACCACGGCACTAGAAGGGGGTGAGGGTTCAGTTTCACGCCCTGGCCGCTTTTTTACCTCGGGAAAGAAATCTTTCCCATTGTACAAGAGGCTGCGTGGGCACCAGGGCCGTTCTGGACAGGTGCGGAAATTTCGCCTACACCGGGATTCCATCCGCGGAACTTCCAACCCGTAGCCAGTCGCTATACCGACTGAGCTACCTGGCACACATTGAGAAGTAATAAATGTTCATTATTTTGATTGTGTGTTTGAAGCATTGTTAACTAGCACGAAATGCGCATGCGCCGTATCATATTTTCATGTGCAGCTTGTCTCACTTTGCCATTATCTTTTATCACTACATCACATACAGCAAAGTTTTCGAAACAAATTGAAAGCAGGGTGAGTTTCTTCGTTTTTTAAAAAAGTTAGCTTGTAGTTTTTCTAATTTCCAAAATATTTGAGGAATAAAATGATAAATTTAGGAAGGTCTTAAGGTAAAATAACTTATGTTTGTCAAAATTTACAGGGACTTGAATTTTCTCTACTTTCCTTCATGAAACACTCAGATATAAATTTAACTGGCAATTCGTGAAGTGGCATTGAATTGCTTCGATGCAGAAATTCATACACAACGAAGAAAACACCCGCAGTTCAGAATTACGCGAATTCGCCTTACAGTTTGATTGGTTTTCCTAGTGTAATTTCATATAACTTACATAAAACTAATTTTTATTAGATCGATAGGCCTCACTTTCAAATCATTAATAAATAATTAATAATGAATCATTCATTTACTCAATATGCTCTATTGTAAGTTAATTAATGTAATTAAAAATGTAATTCAAAACAAAAAAGTACATAAACATGTACTTTTTGCAGAAAACATGTCACTAAAATTACACCCACCTTATACAGATTAAAATCATTCACTTTCAGAGTGCCAAGTTTGCATTCGCCCGTAACCAACGTTAACACAGCGAGTAGTCTCAAAATGATAATCAGCAGCATGTTGCTTTTAGTTCCTGCAAATTCATGAAAACAATTGGTACGTAAATTTTCTTTACCCCTTCTTTAACTTCGCACAGTGAAATCGGTGATCACAATTATGATAGATTGGCTGTTCTAACAAAGTTTTCGATCGATAAAGAAACTGAATAGTATAGGTATTTTCAACTCAGTATAATATGTCATAAGATGCACAGGATGCACACAAAAATCAAACACATTAAATCAGTGACTCGACTGCTTATATAGATGCACGATAAAATGGAGTAAAATACTTGCAAATATTTCCTCATTTTGAAAATTTCTTTGTTCGAAACATGTTGAAAAGGTATAATTTAATTAAATCATTAAATTAGAAGTGTGCATTTTGTTGGTTTTTCTTACACATGTATGTCACAATGCGAGGTTAGGGAAAACCTAAATCCTGTACAATTTCTCTTCTCTTCTTTGTTTGCCAAATTTCAGGTTCAAATTTCTGTGTGGAGAGAATATCACAAGAAACAGTTCAGAAACTATTTGATATTGATTCAGACCAAATTCCCTACATGGTTTTTACTTTGATAATAAAATATTCGTACCTATACATGGTTTCGTAAATGGTACAAATATTAAACAAACTGCACGAACACGAATTGTTCTGATTTGGGAACAAATTTGAGGCAGCTTCCTACAAGCCACATGCTGTTTCGCATAATTCCACTGTTACATTCGGTTCACAATTAAGGGAATGTCTACATTTAATTTATGCACACTGTAATCATCAGGACACAGAACACTACAGAGAGTAAGTAACAAGTTTACTTACAGTCACACAAATTGCAGTAGACCTCTTCTTTCAGCTCTTCGAGAATACTGTTCTGTCAGTTGTGAGCCCCCCTTCATAGACCACATTTAATAATAAGCTGTGCATGTAAGAGGGAAATGTATTTTCTCATGAACACCTGACAGTTGCGTTAGTGCATTGTTTTCGTGTCGTTGTAACTGTAATGTAGATGTGTCTTAAGATACATGAAACTCTTTTAGACGTCTTACGCTCATCTTACTGAAAAATATCACTGTAAATACCTAGTTTGTAAGTTTGAAATTGTTTTTTAATTACGTCCTTTTTCAATTTCTTGCCGAAATTGAATACTTGCCTTAAATTTCCACTGTTTTTTCGTTGTATTTTTCTCGCTGTAATTGTTAAGCCTTGAAGTTTATGAAGTATTACCTTGCCTGTAGATTTTCATTGCTTTCGGCTGATATAGTCACTAATTCAGAATAACGCAAAATTTACAGTTTTGCCTGAAGAGCTAAATGAAAATGCTGAATTCCGCGATTACTCATTGGAAGACCTATTATTCTTATATAATTGTATTTAATAATATCAGTCGGTATAGCGACTGAGTACGAGCTAGGCGGTCTGGGATCGATTCCCGGTGGAGACGAGGTTTTCCGCCTGTTCAGACCGGCCCTGGGGCCCACAGAGCCTCCAGTAAAAATGAGTACTGGTTCTTTCCCGGTGTTAAAGTGAGGCCGGGTCGTGCTGCTGACCACTCACCCCCTTCTAGTGCCATGGTCTTGGAAGAGTAGAGCTATACATCTACCCACCCTCTGGGTCACACCGAACCTGTAACGGGTTCACTTTATTTTTAAGTAATAATATACTTCAACAGAACACAATTGTGAAATTAGTGTGTTGTTTGAACGTGTTGCTTACATTCTGATAATTATTGTATTCTTATTATATTCTGTATTCGAATCAAGCATCATTATATTTTTCCAAGAAATATTACGTTAAATATATTATAGCCGTGATTTTTCTGATATCCATCCAAAACACAATAATACGCTATGATTCAGTGTATATAATTCTGTGGTGTATAAGCCTGAATATTATATGAAATAATAACTGACTTTTGAGGGCCCATCACTCTTGGCAACAAGAGAAAAAACCGTCCAGAATTCAGAACTCTTATATTTGAATGCCACAGTTTTTGTGTTCTACAATAATTAAATGAAGTCGAATCATATTGTGGGGTAGATTTATACATCCACGTATTCTTGAAGACGGCAGTAGATAGAGATGTGCCGTTAATTCAAAGTCAGACAGCTATCTCTCCGGCAACAAAGAAAACCGTTACGTACCGAATAGGGAGCATGGTCTTAGAGTGGCTTTGGAGGGGTAAATAAACACGTGTGACAAAATGTAGCTAAACCAGCATGTATATTCAACTTCATCGACTTATCAGTAAATTCACTAATATATTTTAAACCTTCAATCAGCTCCTCTCCTCCATGTTATACAAATTTTCCTTTTTACATTCCGTATTGTGTTCAACCCAATTATATATAATAATGAGCGTTGTGGAGCTAAGAAAATTCTCCATCCCTTCACAAAAACCATCTTTTTTATGGGACTGACCAGAAAATATAAACTTCAGTAACTGAATTTTGTTAAATTTATTATTAAATGAAAATTTTGTGAATAATTCAATGTTTAGGAAAAACTTTATTCTATCTCTTTTACATGGAACAGTGATATCTTCAGTATGTCTCATTATCCCTAAAAAATTGTGTTTATAAAAACAATTTGATGGTTAATTGTTATGTTTCCTTGTGAATTTTTGCGCCCATCGAATAAACGTTTACACAGTACTTACGCACTAGGTAGTATGCTTCCCAATAACCGGTACTGTTCCAGTTTGTAGCATAGCCGTAGGTTTTATAGTGACGTTGTTCACTGTAGAACACAAGAGGTCGAGAAATTGACACAAT
>Ga0123355_10008417_pt1 | contig 15587 bp, 12 predicted proteins | sample TergutEmb28metaG_3_FD_89872 | JGI IMG/M metagenome (GOLD analysis project Ga0123355, IMG submission 89872) | Embiratermes neotenicus P1 segment gut microbial communities from Petit-Saut dam, French Guiana - Emb289 P1 | ecosystem: Host-associated > Arthropoda: Insects > Digestive system > Gut ... | reverse complement strand
GCTAACCTCTACACGTTTCATTTTATATATTTATTCAACAAATACAGGTACTGAATAATTTAAACACGGTATATACTCTCCGTTTTTTCCTCTTCAAAATGCAGTTTGTTTCATATATCTAACTTATTTGGTTCCTGTGTTATTCACATTTTATATACAGGGTGTGCTAAAATTAAAAAAATAATTCCGGCGCCAAAAGGTTAAGCTAATGAGTCTCTGTACTCCGGTTTATTTTGCCTAGTTGTATTCATTTTCCATAGAGTCTATCCACACTGGTGCTGCATATAGCAATTGTGGTAATATTGCACCGTTATATATTATTTTCAATGCTTCGTGGCTCAGTCCCCAGCTAATTCTATTGTTAACAAGTGTGTGGACAGCATACCGCTTGAAAATTTGTAGGGTATAAAATAACATACAAAAGAGACATTAACTTGTGTATATAGTAATTAAGCAATCTTAGAAAACATGTAACTATGTAAGCCAACAAAACATGTAGTATTACTTATAGTAATGGAGCATGCATAATAAAAATAAAAAACAAAGGTTAAGAATGAGTGGCGTTATAAGTCTACTCCCCATTTTTACCTACACGGCGTAGTCAGGGACAGCTTTAACGTTTTAATTTACAATTACTGGTTATTTAGTTAGCTAAATTAATCCGTTAATTTCTGTAAAATTAATCTTACCCAAGTGGGCAAGAGTTCTACTAAGCGACTGTCTAAGTAAGTAGCTGCTAACAAAAACTGTCTGAACTACGTTTTAGTAAGGTATATCTTTAACTGTCCAACGAGATGCAACAAAAAGCAGTCTATTTATTATTCTGCAAGTTTACTCTGCATGTTTCGGGTGTCAACCACACCCATAATCAGGAGTACACAAAACTGTAACTACAGCCTCCGATACTGGTCATATTTTTTTGTGCAGCTACCTCCCCCCAACGTGGCCAAGCTATAGCTTGGCCACGTTGGAGGGAGGTAGCTGCACAGTACCGGAGGCTGTAGTTACAGTTTTGTGTACTCCTGACAATGGATGTGGTTGACACCCGAAACATGTAGAGTGAGCTTGCAGAATAATAAATAGATGGATTTGCGTTACATGTCGTAGGACAATTATCAATATAGATCAGCGATGCACGGAACCATAAACATAAAAGTTGCTAAGGCTTACTCTCTGATACCTATGGAAAATGACGTAGAAATAACATATTCGTATTAAGAAGAGATAGTGAAGTGACACTTGATGTTGTAAGGTAAGACGGTTAGATTCGAAATTTTGGGTCCTCGGACGTTTTACGTCCAGTCTGCCGACTGGTAAACACAGGCCGAGGTCCGGACGCACTCCACTCTTTAGACACATCGGTGACTCCCTACCTGTCGATATGGTGTAACTTGCTAAAGTAACTAAGTCTTCATCAATGCCGTTTGGGGGAACCTCAATTTAGCAAAATGTCCCACCCTCAACCTTATATTTGTGCGGGGTTGATTATAATTCCATCATTATTTTCATCGCCAAAAATTTCAGAATTTACCGATAAAAACTTCACTTTTAATACTTTTTTTTACAAATAATGTAAAGTGATCCCGTTACAGTCCCGGTGTGGCCCAGAGGGTGGGTAGAGGTATAGCTCTACTCTTCCATGACCGCGGCACTAGAAGGGGATGAGTGGTCAGCAGCACGCCCCGGCCGCAATTTACCCCCGGGAAAGACCCGGTACAAATTTTACAAGAGTCTGGGTGGGTCCCAGGGCCGGTTTGGACGGGCGGAAAATCTCGTCCCCACCGGGAATCAATCCCGGACCGTCCAGCCCGTAGTCAGTCACTATACCAACTGAGCTACCGACCCACTTTTTTTACAAATACGTACTCGATAAAAAGAAATTCAACGTGAGAAAATCATGTATTCCAAGAAGCAGAGGGTTGCACAATTCAGAGACACGAGTTTTTATGTGAGCGTTTTACGATATCTTAATCTCTGTCCATAAATTCATACAGTGTTTCTATCGGAGACTGGGTCAGTTTAAGGGATTTCTGGGCGCATAACAAAAGAAAATTTGTAGGTCATAGCTAAGCTTAGTCTTTAGTCCCAGGGAAGGTAAAACAACTTAAGAATTTACATGGATGATTATGTTGAATAGAGGCCTTAAATTCCGATCCCAGTAGCTGCGAGGTCTAAGGCGTAGGTCTGCGGCCGCTCGTCTGCTGTGATCCTGGGTTCGAATCCCGCCGGGGGCATGGATGTTTGTCGGTTGTGAGTGTTGTGTGTTGTCAGGTAGAGGTCTCTGCGACTCGTCCAGAGGATTCTACCGACTGTGGTGTGTGGTTGTGTGTGATCTAGAAACCTCATGAATGAAGAGGCCATGGCCCGGGTTGGGCCGCAACGCCACAAAAAAAAAAAGGGCCTTAAATAGAGCACGAATTCACAACTCACAGTAGTAAAATTGAGCCCTGTGCAGTTTTGTAGATTGCGGCAGACCTAAACTGGCTCTGATTGGAGATAAAATTTTATTGTTAACAGACTCGCATAAACTTCTTTAATGCAGAGTGTGTCGAATGGCAAATATATTTTGTCATTTATGGGAAGAAATGTACTCCGATATGAAACAGGAGTTGCAGCCCTAATAGAGAAATTATGCTAGAGATATTTCAGGATACTGAATTTTAGGATTTGACAATACATGGAGCTGGCGGTCTGTTTATTCCCATATACATTACTTTCTAGGCCACTGTCCTTGTCAGGAAGTAGCGAGTAGCGAGTCAGAAGTTAAGGTAGCCAAATAATTAAATATATTCTTACCAACTAGATGCATTAATTTCGCAAATTTATTTTTGGAATAAAAGTCTACATGTTTCGAAAAGTTACTCTGTCCGTCATCAGGAGTTTTTTACTGTACACACAACCATGGTATTTGTCATACAGGTTTGCTGACAGCTTGTAAGCAGGATCAGGACGTCCTGGCCCTGCTCGTGAGTTGTCAGCAAACTTGTATGACATACACCATTGCTGTGAATATAGTGGAAAACGTTTCATGATGGACACAGGGACTCTCCGAAACATGTAGCGTTTTATTCCAAAAATAATTTGAGAAATTAGTGCATCAATTTGGTTTAGATTATTAGATACACAACGAAATTATTTTACTAACTTATATCTATGGGTTGTTTTAGTGTTAGTTTGCTAACAGGCGGCACTTCAGATAAACTTGTCAGTATTCTCACGCTCCTTTGACGTGCGCAATAACACGTATCTGCCTTGTCATTATGGTGCTTCAGCCCTCAGAGGTGTTCCAATCAACCGTCTCTCTCTCACTGTAGGTCCTGATTATGCAACACGAACAATACAAAGCTATTCGTCTATTTGAGAAACTTCGCATCAAGAAAACCAAACTACTCACCTCCCTTACTTTCCTCCTTCGCTGCAGAGATCACAACACCATACCCCGTTTCTTACAATTCCAGCATCACATGCACTCCCGAACTGCCTATAGAAAGTATCAACGCTCCAGTTTTGCCCTATTCCTTGAAAGGATACAGCAAAACAGACGAGAACTGGACAACATATCTAGAGATCTGCTGGAAATACACGTGCGCTTAGCCATTGTACTCTCCAAGTCGGATTGGTCCCTGATAGACCAAATCACATTTAAGAAAGCCGCAAGTGTGGGGGAAGACAGCAAGGCCAGACAACTCCGGAAATTCGCACGGCTCCACAAGACACAGCATCCCACTACAAGTACCTCAAATGAAACTGTCATCAACCTGAGTGGCCAGAAGTTGGACGACGGAGTTTTCCTCGCTACTACAGAGAGGTCTTAACTATGCTGTGATGCCACGCTCTGTACCTATTGAAGACATTTTAGCTGGTGTTGAAAAAGCAGTACAATCGCTACCTGTGGAGATGGCCGAAGAAGCCAGGTAAGAGACCGTGAGAATTATGAAAAGCTCCTCGAGGTCCAGAGACATCTTAACAAGAACGGAAAGGACAGCATTAAAGACTCTGAAGAAAAACAGCAACCTCACCATCCTACCGGCAGACAAAGGGAATGCTAATTTGATTCTCAACACTACAGACTACAAACAGAATATAACCTCCCTTCTTGAAGATCCATCGTATAGAAGACTGGCCAGGGATCCGAAGGTTACGATAGAGCGAAAAACCACACTACTGCTTAAAAAATCTTCTCTCACAGAATATATATGCAAACAACTGCGTCCGGCCGGCTCCAGCCCCCCAAGAGTGTACGGACTCCCGAAAATACATAAAGAAGGTGCTCCTCTGAGACCCATCGTCAACAACATTGGCGCTCCTACATACCTACTCTCCAAGCACTTAACAGGACCACTCAACCAACTCACCGGAAATTCAGCACACCATGTAAAAAACTCTTTCATCCAGATACTGGAATCTCTGCAAGTACAACCGGAAGACCTAATGGTTAGTTTCGACGTCTATAGGTATATAAGATAGGCTCAACCTGACAAATCAGCAGTAGCTGAACACAGCTTCAACCATGACCACATAATCAGACTAAACTGCTTTCTGCAAAAACCGGATACATGGATCGTCTCATCAGGGAAGCAATTGAAATTGAAATGCATCCTTAAAACATAAGAAGAGAAGATGGCCTGACCCTAAGTAAATCCTGGAAACCACTTTTACATAAATTCGAGGAAAGCAGACACCCACCTACTACACAATAGTTGGAGCTCCAAACGAAGCCAAGCCAAAATCACCGGTCTGTTAGCCATTCCTGCGTTTGACCGCATTGCTAGGCTCAGTAACAGTCACCTAAACTCTAACAGGGGAATATGCTTGCGCCAGCGATTTTGAAGTCAGGATGAGGGCCTTGACTGATTGTACCAAAGACTAGGGCCTAGGTTGCTCTGGACTAAGTACGGGAGAGATAAGCTTTGGTTGGTTAGCTGTCTGGGTTCCGAGGTCAGACTGGCTCTGTCACATACTGGATTTATGCGACGTTTTTCAGGCGATGAGGTAAAGGCGCCGCGCCTGTGGAAGGGAGTGGGGGCCGTGTCCCGACTTTGCATCGAATACCCTGGCATTTGCCTTGCAACTTAGGAAAAGCACGGAAAACCACAGACACGGCAACCGAATGGCGCTCGGCTGCTGATCGCCGAACGAGATTCGTTTTATCGATTTGGCAATCGTGGGCGATGATCACCACTGGTCTGGTGTCCCCTGCCGCCCTTGGCTTTCGCTTCAGGCGACGGGGTCAACCCTCGTTCACCTTAAGTATCTGCCGAGTTGCCATACTAGGGCGGTTCCCAACATCAGCTAACTTTGAGTCAAAGCTCTCGGTCAGGGCTCTGATGTGGTCGGCAAACAGCGGAACTCCCAAATCATCGCGTATCTGCCTGTTACTTACGTGCCAAGGGGCATCAGTAGCGAGGCAAAGACACTTGGATTGTAACACCTGAAACTTCCGTACATGGGAGCGGGCAGCGAACCTCCACGCGGGGCAGGCAAAGTACATCACGGGCCGTATGAGCTGCTTATATAGCAGGACTCCTTTCCTGACGGGAAAATCACTCTTTTTATTCAGAAGGGGGCTCAACATACCCTTCCTTTGAACAGTCCTCTTCCTGACCTGGTCGATGTGGGGCGACCAGGTGAGTCATGTATCTAGGGCCCACCAGATGACGAGTAGCGTCGACCCATTCGATCGGTTCCTCGAAGATTGTTACTTGTCGCGGCTGGATAAAGCGCCATGCGGCACGCACGAAGATTATCGCGGTGCTCTTAGACACATTAACGGTAATTCTCCATTCACTCAGTCACCGTTGAAGGCCGTTGAGGTATGACTCCAAGTAGCTGACAATAAGCGTCGGCTTGCGGCACGTGGCTATGATGGCCGTGTCGTCCGTGTAGATGGGCAACACGACATGGAACGAGGGTGGGGGCATGACGTTGACATACAGACTGAAGAGGACTGGGGAGATCAATCCACCCTTAACTTCCCCAGCCCGAATGCCTGAAAGATATGACGTGGCCTTCTGGAAGGACGCTTCGAACTATGATCCCTGAGGCAGGATGAGATTGTATGGACTATGTAAGACGGGAATTTGAGGGGCGTTAGCTTGTAGAGGAGGCTATTGATCCAGACGGTATCGAAGACTTTAGCCACGTCGAGGGAAACTGCGCCGATGAGCCTCTTTTCGCTGAAATTCCTGGTTATTCTTTCAACGAGGCGAGCCAGCTGCAAGGACGTGCTATGTCTGGGTCTGGACCCAAACTGGTCGTCTCGCATCAGTCCGCATTCGTTTACGACTTGTAAGATCCTAACTAGTAGGATCTTTTCAAATAATTTACCAATCGCGTCCAAGAGACTAATGGGCAGATAGGAAGAGGGCAGTGCTGGGGTCTTCCCCGGTTTGAGGATAGAATCACTCAAACGTGCTTCCACGTTTGCGGAATGTGATGGGTGCGGAGAGCCGCGGTGAAAATATTGGCGAGGAGGGAAACCGCTATCTTGTGAAGGTGCTTCAATGCCCTGTTCGGTATATAGTTCGGACCCGGACACTTGCTGACCTTAAGACCCCTGATGGCTTCTTGAACCTTGTCAGGGGTGGCAGGGCTTAAAAAGTCATACCTTAGCGCCACGTCACCCGGCTCGATAACTGCCTGGACCGAAGGATCAATCACCGGCTGAAACTGTACTTCCAGATCGTCTGCAAAGGCTTCGAGTTTCTTAGACATTGAAAGAGCGATTCCACCTGGGGTGACCAGAGGGGAGATAGAGGAGGAACGCTCATCACCCGCTTGGTCATCCTCCACAACGAATGGTCTTCAGGATCGAGGGATTCGAGTATAGTGCTCCACTGGTCGTTTCTCCACTCGTTAAGCCGTCGGGTCACCGACCTCTGCAGGCGGTTACCCTCGGCTTTCAGAGCGGGGTCCTTGGTGATCTGCCACTGCCTCCGCAGCCTTTTTTTCAGGCGTATCTCATCCTGAATTTCGGCCGGTATCGGAAGCCGTGTGTCGTCACGTGGGACACACTTGGTAGTTGACGCTACCAGAGCCTTCAGAACGGCTCCGTAGAAGTTCTCGACGCATGTGTCGATTGCCATCTCGTTGTGCAATTATTGATCGAAAGGAATTAGTTCTTTCAATTGAGTTTGGAAGTTGGCCTACTCAGTGCGCCTGAAGTCAGCGCAATCCAGCGGGGGTGAAAGGACGAGCGACACGAAGTGTCCATGTGAATCGTGAGGTGGTCCGAGCTTAGTGCGGAACAAGTAGTCAGATAGCCGAGAATGAGAGGTTATCACGATGTCCAGGACATCGGGATTAAACGAGGGGTTGTATGGGTTGGTGTTTGGGGAGTCCGGTCCAAAGATCAGACGGGAGTTCTCGTCGGCATAATCACATACGAGTTTCCCCGTCTCGTGTTCGGCCGCGATTTCCAATACACGTGTTTGGCTTTGAGGACTCGAGGCATCAAGACCGGCCATCCCCCGCCGAAACAGGCGGTCAGGTCTGTTCCGATTAGTAGGCGGGAAGGCGAAATGTAAGCCGCAAGGATTAACACCGGTTTACCGGCCAATGTGACTTGGATGGCAGTAGCCTCTACGTGGGTCAGGCCCAGAACGGGCACTGAGTGGTGAACTATACCACAGCGGACCAAGATGGCTGTGCCGCTCCCAGTTGTAGGTCTGTATGTGCGGTGGCAGACATAATTGGCAAGCCGAAATTCTTGACCAGGTTTATGGAATGTCTAAATTCAGAGACAAATATCGACACCGTGCTGGCTGAGAAAATGCTCCATTTCAAGCTTCCTGTCGCGCACTCCGTCCACATTCCAGCAGGCGAGACGCAGGGCTTTACACCACTCTGACCTCGTAGGGCGTGCTGCCATATTTGACTACAAAAATAATGACGGTCTTCAGGACAGCGCGAGGGCGAGCTGCCCCTGTGGGGAAGAATGAGATGGACTTGAGGAGCCGACGAATCAGCTCGACACATGCACTGAGGGAAAAGTGATCGAGGGGATCTGAGATTTCCTCGAGTGTGGAGGTGGGACTTTGGGTGGGGACCACCAGGTTGAGTATTTTGAGTATGGCGGACGCGGTTTTGACACTCGCGGCTGCTTTCTTCTTAAATTTCCCATCAGCCGGTTTAGGGGCTGATGAGCATTTTGGCTCAGGTTTTTGAGAAAGGTCCGTCTCACTATTGGGGTCATTATAGGCTGCTCGGGCGCCTCCGAGACCGGCTGAGAAGTGGGATTTGAAGGTGGGCTGTTGGATGGATAGGTGGTAGCCTTGACGACACGCCCCCCTCGGACGACGTGGTTTCACCCCTCTCCCAGATCCATCTGCTCGGCAGAGGACCCGGCTCTTTGAGCTTCATGAGAGTCAGATTCGCCTTTTGCAACGCTCTTTTGGTCACGCTCGGGCTCCTGCCTTACAAGAGCTGCCTTCGCCTCCTTCCACTTTACACAGCCGCGGTAGTTCGCTGTGTGGTTTCCCTCCACAGCCACAGCACTGAGGCTGTTCCCACGGGGTTGAGCATCCACCGGAGAGTTCGGAGCCTCCACACTCAACACATCGGGGTGCATATCCGCAGTTACGCTGCGAGTGTCCGAACCGCTGGCAGCGCTTGCATTGCAGCGGGCCTTTTGGAGCCACGTACGACCCTATCGACAATCGCAAGTCGCAGAGGTCGCTGAGCGATCACACTTTAGACACCTTAGGTCATCGCGCCACTGAAACAATGAAGTGGGAGTGGGAGGCGGACCTTGGCGGGGTCCGGATCGCTACGTCCGGATCGCAGCTGCGTGACTCCCTGAACACGAATGTTCAGGGATTCCAGTTCCTCTCTCACGACACTCTCAGGCATGCACAGTGGTCCTCTGGGAGCATGAAGGTGTGAAAACTTACACCGTCTTTCCCGTCAAGGGACCGCAGCGTACTGGCCGCAGCTCTGAACCCGTCGGCGGTTGATGGGACGACCATCAACTCCTCGCCCTTTAGTTGAGCCATCAAACCGTCGGGGCAGGATGCCCGGAACCACGCCATGAAGGAACAGGTATCACTAATGCCTGAAATAAAAATGGGCGTCTTGTTAGGACGCTCTCCTGCTGGAGGGCAGGCGTTGGCCACATGGGCATTTGCAGTGGTGCCATCTGGCGTGCCGCTCAGAGGACCGGACGTGTCGCTGGACATGGGCGTATTGGTTGTCTCCATTGAGACACCGAGTTTGGGTGGGTCCGAATCCATGGCTGCGGGCTTGAGCGGCCCATTTGGCTGAGACGGGTCTACGGGCCCAGCCAATTCAGCCGCGTAAGTTGCCCCTCCCCCGGATGGTCTGGGTTGCCGGCTACCGGCAGCAGCTTGTTCGCTCGTGGCTGTCATTATCGGATAATTATTATACCGGATCAGTCATTATTGGACAATCATTATACCAGATCATTCATCAGTAACGGAAAATCATTATACCGGATCAGTCATCATTATCGGACAATCATTATACCGGATCAGTCATTATTGGACAATTATTATACCGGATCATTCATCAGTAACGGAAAATCACTATACCGAATCAGTTATCATTATCGGACAATCATTTTACCGGATCAGTCATTATTGGACAATTATTTTACCGGATCATTCATCAGTAACGGACAATCATTATACCGGATCAGTCATCATTATCGGACAATCATTATACCGGATCAGTCATCATCGGACAATCATCATACCGAATCAGTCGTCATTATCGGACAATCGTCATACCGAATCAGTCATCATTATCGGATAATTATTATACCGGATCAGTCATTATCGGATCAGTCATAATTATCGGACAATCATTATACTGGATCAGTCATCATTATCGGACAATCATCATACCGAATCAGTCATCATTATCGGACAATAATTTTATTGGATCAGTCATTATTATCGGACAATGATCATACCGGATCAGTCATAATTATCTGACCATCGTCATACCGGATCAGTCATCATTGGTGTTTTGTATCTGGGATATCCTGTGTTCGATTATTTGCCAAATCACCAGCCATCCCAATTAAGTTTCATCTCGGTAAAGAAGTCCGCTGCAAGACGTTGACTTATTAAATTACAAGCGTAGTTTCACAACAGTGTAACCTCAAACAATTGGAACTACCGATGCGTATTCTATCAAGATGTTTAAAGCGTTGTTAAAAAGATGTTTCTACGCTGCATAAGAGAGGAATGAAATTACACTTTGCGCGCGTCTTTGGTTCTGACGTCTTACATTTATTTGTAATAATGGCGAAATAAGACGTACTGAAAAGCGTACAGCAATACCTGAATCTTGGTAGCGCACCATCATAACCATTCCCCTGGCGTCGTGCGAAGTAAACACAGATAGGCCACTTTACAGAAATAATTATAATTATAATATTTACCATTATTCAAAATATCAGGTACAATCAATCGACACTCGGAAATCCCTACGTTCTGGTGACAGTTTCTTTTATTTCTTATAAATATTTACTGATTTGTAGTTCGTCCTACAGTAAACACACACATTGAATTGAAATCGTTGTTTCAAATGTACTAAATTTTTTGTCCATTACGGTCTTACAGTTATGAATTGCAGTCACTTGCATCATTTACCCAGCCATGTAAATGCGGTGTTTCACAGCGACATTACGATACGCTTTACTTGTTATTTTAGCAGACTCGTTTGTTTTTGATTAATCACCGTCGGAATGGCGCTACTGTCGATTCTCATGTTTCGCTCTTGTGTTTTATAACTTTTAACACAAATATTCATTGACTGCAGTGCCTGTCCAACGTTTTAATTCCCGTACACTAGTAACTGATATATTTCACGTCATCATTTCAACAAAAAAAGTTCCTTATTAAACGTATTATGTATAATATATTTCCAAAAATTGATAGTTCTAGTTCATTTGTGCTCCTCACCCAATATATTTCGGGTAATCAAACCGAAAAAAATGAGTTTGGTGAGGCATGTACCGCGTATGGGGGAGAGGAGAGGTTTAAATAGGGTTTTAGTGGGGAAAACTGATGGAAAGAGGCCACTTGGAAGACCCAGGAATAGACGAGGTGATAATACTAAAATCGATCTTCAGGAAGTGGGATGTGGGTATATGGACTGGGTCGAGCTGGCTCAGGATAGGGACATGTGACTGGTACTTGTGAATGCGGTAATGAACCTTCAGGTTCCAGAAAATGTTGCGAATTTCTTGACTAGTTGAGGACCGATTGGCTTCTCAAGGACTCTGGTCCACGGAGTAAGCTAGCAAGTCAGTCAGTGAGATAAATCTAGTTGATCTGTTGCTACAGTGGAACGCGAAACGTTTTCGCCGTGTTCACAGGAGTCCGACATTGAGAACTGTATACATATATAGAGATCACTAAAATATCAATATCCTCAAACCAGAGTTTTTATATTCGTTTCAATATTATATTTAATTTTAATATTATAAAAAATTCACCAACCATAGGCCTTTCAAAGCTCAGTTCACCTCATCATCGGTGATCATATTACATTATTATTATATATATATATGTTTGACAATATTATATACACATTATCAGATAAATTGGTTTGATATTGTCGTTTCTGTCTTTGTCAGGTACAACATTGCTGCTCCTGGTGGCTCAGATTACAAAGCGTGTAATGCGAAAAGAATAGCTAGCTATTAAATTTTTAATTTATGCATATAATGGTGTTTTATGTACACACATGCAAAATTTAAGAGAATTTAAATAGTACGTTCGGCATAATTTCGTACATATATTGTATTTTTAGCTACATTTCAGTTTCAAGCATCACCACCAGACTAACAAACGACTATGTGAAACGGTCACTCATACGCATTTTCATTCGTGCTGCTCTAAACCAGACATCTCAATTTGTTACTGTTTTGACTCAAGTGAAGAATTAAATTTATTTAAAATGTAAAATATTTAAACATCTAATGTCATTAAATAAATCTTCTGTGCATAATTTGCTTCAACAAACGAGTACGTAACCTCGCTGAAGTTGTATTGTTGGTTAATATTGTGCATGAAACTGTAACCTCGTTGGAGTTGTATTGTTGGTTAATATTGTACATGAAACTGTAACCTCGCTGTAGTTGTATTGTTGGTTAATATTGTGCATGAAACTGTAACCTCGTTGGAGTTGTATTGTTGGTTAATATTGTACATGAAACTGTAACCTCGCTGTAGTTGTATTGTTGGTTAATATCCTGCATGAAACTGTGCAACACCGTTCGTTATCTTTCGTACAGGATTTATAGTTGCTTATTCTGCTGTCGATGTTTTGTGTGCTTCATTACACAGTGTACTATATTTTATAAGTCATTATTTTGCCTGTAAATAGCACTTTAAATAAACATTTTAAAGTATTTTTTCACGTCTTTGTGTTTGATAAAATTGTTGCCTTTCGTGATCGATTTTTCAAATTCATTTTTATGTAATGGCAAGATTGGCATTTACCTTTTATAGGGATAGGCATGTGGTACATGTGCAGATTAATATACCAGTAATAAATACAAAAGCTTACTGAATGTTTTAATTTATTTTATGTGAACTACATATTCATTAATCATTAAGTGTCTATGGCTATTCATTTTAATAAATTATAGACATAGTAAATGTAAAAACTATGTCAGCTACATTTACTTACTTACTTAATTACTCCATGGAGCAGAGTCCTTCTTGGGAAGCTAACCGTTTTTTTTAACTAGTCAAGAGATTCCCCGCATTTTATGGAACCCTAAATTTCATTACCGCTTTCACAAATGCCCGCCACTTGTCCCTGTCCTGAGCCAGCTCGATCCAGTCCATACCCCCACATCCCTCTTGCTGAAGATCTATCTTAATATTATCCTCCCACCTACGCCTGGGTCTCACAAGTTATCTCTTTCCCTCAGGTTTCCCCACCAAAACCTTGTGTACGCCTCTCCTCTCCCCATACGCGCTACATGCTCCGTACATCTCATTCTTCTCGATTTGATTACCCGAACAATGTTTGGTGAGCAGTACAGATCATTAAGCTCTTAATTGTGTAATGTCACCTACACAAAGAAAGAAGTATTTATGCAGACCGGTAAAGTAAAAATATTATGTATTTTGGAGTACGGTTTGTTGGTTCAGGGAAGAGAATGTAACTTTATTTTGCAAAGTATCTTGCTGTCCAGATTCAGGCCGCTGTCACTAAATTTCGACAATGGAGATAGTGAGGACATTTTTGCCACTGCGAAGGCAATAAATTTGTGCAGACTGGGGTACAGTCACTTCCCCTGGGCAACTTATGTTTAATGTACGTCTTGTAGCACATTGTATATATTACAGAAAATTCATGATAAATATGCTGAAATAGAGCAATGTGTACGGAAGTATCATTAAGTATTGTGAGACAGTACAGTTGTCACTTACCTGTCTTGGAATATGGATACTGACAATTCTTCTTTAATATCGAGTTTTGCTAAAATTGCCAGAGGTTTCCAGCGCTCAGAGAAACCCACATCTTCTGAAGGCTGTCTTGTATTTTTTCCAGAATCAGTTTTTCTGACTTGCAAATTACTATTTTGTTGCTTCCATTTGTGGAAAAATTTGTGTTATTCTTAATTTCTTTTAATTCTTTACGCATGCTAATTTTCCTTAAACATTTATGGCGTATCGTTTATCGTTTTACAGGTGGCAGAAACTTTATCTCAAAAACATACGCATCCGCCGGGACTTCCCGGGACTGCCGTGTATTTTAGGGAGTGTCAATGTGGGGACGAGTTCCGCCAACCGACATTTGCCCATACTTTCCTTAAACTTCGCGACAACACGTCAAGCAAACTTCACCCTGTACTCTGCCATGAAAGCACAAATAGTGGAGCAGAAGTAGAGTTCCACTTTTCTTTAAACTCAATTCTAGATAAGATGGGTAGTTAACTTCACGCTCTGGCCACTTTACTCCGGGAATAGCCTAGTACCCTCTGCGTGGGATATTGAGGGGGCTCCACGGCCGGTTTGGAGGGGTGCGGCAAGTTCGACCGTACCGTAAATCCATACCCAGACCAGCCCGTAGTGAGTCAATGGAGACTGAGTTATTCGGGTCCGCGTTTCGCAGGGAAGCAAACCCAAATTTTGCGAACGGTAGCTGTATTGGGGCTGTTAGCATCCACCTGGAAGGACTGCAGAAATATAAAAATTATTTTGGGATAACTGATCTTCTTCGAAATCGTACAACTCTGTACTGTCTGGATACTAATCATTCCAGTTCCCACATTACACTACCATCACTAATGGTGGTATGATTACGTTCGTTCCTACCAAGTCGCCCTGTCGTTCACACCAAACGTTTTGCTTGCCTATATACTCTGCCCCTATGTGTCAAACAAGGATTATCAGCTTAACATTTCAACGCGTTCTCCAGTCAAAACAGAATGGCGGCTGCATTTCTCTCCACAAACATTTCTATCATCGTTTCTGGAATAACATTGTTGTAACAATTCCGCCCGGACCTTGAAATCCAAAGTACCGTCTGTTTCCAGGCATTTAGCTGCGCAGGATTTGACAAATAAAAGTATTATTTTTTTTTTACGTTTTTTGACCGTGCATCTCAGTATATTTATCTCAGTAATTAACCAACTTGATGCACAAACGTTTTGTTTGGTATCATCGCACCTATAGGTGTGATGATACCAGAGGCTGTGTAATACAATTTTGACCTCCTGATGATGAGCACATGTGCTCGAAACATGTAAAGGCATAAAATAAACTTATTATAAAACAAAAATGTTGTGCATCAAGTTGGTTAATTACTGAGATAAATAAATATTAGTGTTGTGGGATTGAATCCCATACTGATTGGCATGTATCTGTTATATGTTCTCTGTCTTAATAGTGTCTAATAATTAATACTGTGGTATAATGTAGTATAACAACTTTATTCTATGAACATTTAAGAGAACAAAGCTACATGTTTCGGCTTCTACGAGCTATATTTAGGCTTTTGATTTAAAAAAGTTTGAATATATAATTTACAACGCCTTAACCCTTTGACGCCTAACGACCCCTATAGTGGTCGTACCGCACCGCTAACCTCTAAACGTTACATTTTATATATTTATTCAACAAATATAGGTACTGAATATTTTAAACATGGCATATACTCTCCGTTTTTTTCTATTCAAAATGCAGTTCGTTTCATAATTCTAACATATTTGGTTCCTGTTTTATTCACATTTTATATACAGAGTGTGCTAAAATTTTAAAAAATAATTCCGGCGCCAAAAGGTTAAAATGATGAAATATCGTTTATATTAAATGTTAATAATATACTTAATTAATACACCAATAAATGCTCATATATTCATTTAATGATCTAAAATTGACATTAAAACAATTAAAACGTTCCTACATGTTTCGATCATACGATCATCCTCAGGGAGCATACATTGTTCCTTGCTAAATTTATAGTTTAAAAACACTCAGTGATTTACATCGTTACATTGAGTTGGTGCTGTGGCAAAATGTCTTGTGTATTGTGTGAGTTGGTGCTGTGGCAGCATGTCTTGTGTATTGTGTGAGTTGGTGCTGTGGCAGCATGTCTTG
>Ga0123355_10008416_pt1 | contig 15588 bp, 9 predicted proteins | sample TergutEmb28metaG_3_FD_89872 | JGI IMG/M metagenome (GOLD analysis project Ga0123355, IMG submission 89872) | Embiratermes neotenicus P1 segment gut microbial communities from Petit-Saut dam, French Guiana - Emb289 P1 | ecosystem: Host-associated > Arthropoda: Insects > Digestive system > Gut ... | reverse complement strand
TGTAAAGTGCTTGGAACCCTAAGGACGACTACGGCGTTAATGCGAGTGTTTATGTAGTTCAATATAATGGCTTTATGTCACTCATACGTTAATTACATGTTAAGTACAGATATTAGCATTACAAAAACAACATATTCCTGCTAGTTTTAATGTTTATTTGGTAATCAATAAGTGTGTAACGGCTGTCAAAGTTTCAAACTTCTCTGGTCATTATCTCCGTAACCGTTCAACTTTGGATATAGGTGTTTTGGGTTATACCGGTATACTTTAACATAAGGAACACTCTCCCGAAGTCTGGCACATTCCTCCTGGGACACCCTGTATATATATATATATATACACATATGTACGTATGTATACATATATATATACATATATACTACATAATCGTGTCTTTATTCTACAAGCTTAATGTCGAAAAGCTAATCACATTACGGTTACATAGTTCATAAGTAGGCCTTACACTGGCACAGTAGCAGCGTGAAGTGTGCCAACGTTTTTTACAGAGCTTTCGAAAGAAAACGTTTGCCAAAATTCCCCCAGTAGCTCAGCTGTAACTGTCTGTCGAACCGCCAGTAACAGCTCAAATATCGCGAAATGCACTTTCATTAAATATTGTAGCGGTCAATGTCACTAAACTCGGTTTCAACATTCGCAGTTTGACATTATTCGGTTGAAAATAATGGAGACTTTATTAAAATCTGCATGTTTGCGGCTGTCTAGAGGAAAATCGCTGCATGTTTATTGGAATGAAATATTTCTCGACACATATTTTCGAGTATATTAATACAGGTGCTTTATAATCGATACAGAATTGCCGCAAATATTACTGCTTTCCTCAAGAATTAACTAACGAATAATGAGAAAATGTCACAACTACTCTGCTATGGGTAAAGGTAAAGCAGTCCCGTTACAGGCCTGGAGTGACCCAGAGGGTTCCAGGAAGTTAAGGATCAAGATTTCGTGACAATGGCACAAGATGGTGGTAAGGTTGTCAGCCCTACGCACCGGCCGCCTTTACCCCAGGAAACATTCCTGGTACTCATTTCTGATAGAGACTGAGTCAACCCCAGGGCTATAGTGCGATCGGAAGGATTATGTCAATAAAATTTTCCAAAGACACCATCTGGAATCGAACCAGCGACCTTCCGATTTGTAACACAGCACCTTAACCACTGTGCTACCGCGGACCTACATTCTATCTCATTAAAGAAGCCATACCCAGTGCCTTAAAATTTCGGGACTGCTGCTTCCAAAAACAAAGTATGTAAGACATAAAAACGTAATGTAATAATGTGCTTTACAGTAGCCGACACAGTTGCCATTCCGTGAGTTCGTCTTCTGATGAAAAGACTGAACCTACGAATGAAAAGTTACTTCCGGCACTTTTACTTCATTTAAAAATATTCCAATTAAGGATTTTAAATCTTAATACTACGTGTGCATTAGAAAACCTTTCAAACTTCCCCCGTTTATGACTGTTTTAGGCAAGTCATGTTACCCATTAGCAAATATGATAAGTCAATCATTCCGCACCCTCTTCCACAGCGACTTCTTCAAACAATGAGATCTAGTGCTCCCTCTTTCAGCTTCTAGTGTCTTCTCGTTTCCTTCAAGCTATCCGACAGGAGATTTCGTGTTCTTCATTGTCTTACGGTCAGTTCTATCCTTGCTTCTCTATGACCTTCAATAGCGTGTTTTATAAGGCAATTCCTATGGAAAATGTGACCAAACCAGTCTGCCTTCTTTCTTTTCATTATATGCAGGATACGGCCCAATATCCAGGACAATTTCCATGAAGACCACTTGATTATTATCCCGTCTTTCCACTGGCTACTTTCCAAAAGGTAACTGTCTCCTTTCAAATACAAATTTAATCTGAACCACCTTCAATTTTCGAAGATTTGCGTAGTTCGATTCATTTATTTTTCATAATGCTTTTAGGTGAATGACTAAAAGAACATTTCGCACCTCGACGTCATGGTCACCACTGCTGATTTGTTCGCTTTGAGGTAGCCCTGAAATCAAAGTAACAGATTCTTACATTGAGACAAACCGTGCTTTTGCGAATTTTGCGCTGAGGCCGAATAAAGAGTTGACATAAAGCATATAGTATAACACAACACCAACACACAGCAGCCCTCCGATAAAAGAGCTAATCGATAACACACGTCTTGGGGAATCGCGTATTATGTTCCAAGAAATAGTTGATCATTCACATACAACACAACAGATGGCCTTCTATTTGAGTTTCGTGCCGAAGCCGAAGACAAAGTTTTTAAAATTGATATAGTTTTGCGGTACCCACTAAGGACCTGCAATTGTAAAGCTGCTGCTGCTGCTTCTGCTATTGTTGTTGTTGTTGTTGTTGTTGTTGTTGTTGTTGTTGTTGTTGTTGTTGCTGCTGCTGCTGTCGCGATTGCTGCTTATGATGATAATGATAACAGAATTGTTCAAATCACGAACACTGTTGCTAAAATATGAGGTAATCTTATACCTCCAGTTTTAAAGAAATATTGTAATCTTATTACTGCTGAAGATTGAATTGCTTGAAATAAACAAAGGCAATAAAAATGCTGTTCCTGAGGTAAAGAACGTTAGTGTGACTTGTACTTTTGCAAGGCACATTATATTTTCATTTAAAAATCCTAGCAATTTTTGTACTGTTCCAAAGATCGCAATAAGTAAAAGCAACAATAAATCTTTTAAAATATATACGTATATATATATCGGGCAACAATCAGCCATGTCCGGTTCACCTCCGTGAAACACAAAATTGAAATTGTTAAGATGTCTTCCCGAAATGCAAAAAGAACGTGACACTAATACAAATCACATTAAGCAAATTAAACCCTTCAAGAAGCAGAATCGCGACATACACAGCGTGCTGAAGAAAGGAGGACTTGGCGCGAACTTCAACCAGCAAAAGAAACTTTAAAGACCAAGCTTTGCGACTAGCGCAACAAACTGAGGAAGGGAGACAATGCTGCCAATCACGTGAAGAATAACACGTGCTTCCAGAGAAGTCTTTACAACGCACACAGCATGCTGAAGAGGTGAGGAAATAACGCGGGACTTCAGCGAGAATTACTGAATAGAACATTTGTCGTTAGGCTTCTGCAAGCAAATTCGTCGATGTAGAGATAATAACTGAAAGCAATAAGATGAATGCGTTTCGTTCGTCACGTTGACGTGGAACGAATTGAAACATCCCTCCCCTTTACTAACAGATGTCGCCAATTCATATAATTTCGGTCCCCACCATCGACAAGTGCAATCATTTTAGCATGCTTGCCTTTAGCTTCCAGGTCATGCATTTGTTTATGGTCAAAATGTGCTGCAATTACATGACTTATAAATTACGAATGCTTTTAAGTGTGTATTATATACCAATATATGAACAAATACGTGGTGTAAGTTTATATTACAATTACTCCGATATGTTTCAGTGTTAATACACCATCTTCAGGGAGTTTAGAGTTGTGTTAGCTAAAGTTATGAATTATTAAAATGATAAAATACAATAGAGTAGTGTGTTATGATAAAATCTTGGTAAATATGGCTGCATATGTAATTCCTGGTTAGATATATGTGTGTATGTATGTGTGTGTGTGTGTGTGTGTGTAGTGAGGAGTAAACACACACACCTAACTAGAAACTAAATATGCAGCCAAAGATTTTATCTCAAACAGCACATTCTTACATTGTATTTTATCATTTTAATAATACATAAATTTAGCTAACACAACTGTAAATTCCCTGAAGATGGTGTATTAACACTGGAACATATCACAGTAATTTTAATATAAATTTTTACCACTTATTTGTGCATATGTTGGTATAAAATAAACATTTATTATTTAACATGCACGGTATGAACATAAATGTTTTTTTTAAATTTATGTCCCACATAGGAAAATATTTGTCGGATGGTATAACATGTATGATTCATAATTCTGAGGTGTGCCATCCCCGTTGTGTGTTTAAAACTATATGGTGAAGTAAATTTCAGTCAAAAACACAACTATAAATATATGGCTAAGTGATTGTGTTTATTAGCAATGGAAAAACTATATGGTTCGGCTTATAGCGGCCATCTTCAGGTTTTGACAACTTTCTTGCTAAAAGAGTTTTATAATATGCCTAAACCGCGTGGTGATGTTGAGATTTCATTCTTGTTTTACGTGCTTTTGTTAAGCTAAATTTGGTGGGATGTCTTTGGGTCAATGAATTTGCATATAGTTGGGTGTGGGTCTACAGCTACATACAAATTCATTGACCCAATAGACATCCCACCAAATTTAGCTTAACGAAAGCACGTAAAAACGATGATGAGATCTCAACATTACCACGCGGTTTAGGCATATTATAAAACTCTTTTGGCAAGAAAGTTGTCAAAACTTGAAGATGGCCGCTATAGGCCGAAACTTTTAGTTTTTTTCACTGCTAACAAACACCATCATTTAGCCATATATTTATAGCTGTGTTTTTGACTGAAATTAACCTCGCCATATGTATGATTCATGTTATAATAAAACAGTCATTAAAGAAATATAGTGACAATTTGTTACCCTTAGATATTTTTAAAGCGTAAGTAAGAAGCTTAAAAACGCATAATCTCCGTGTATATTACTCCTTTAATGACTAAACAATGTGACTTCAGCGAAAATAGGAAGCGAGATTTCGACCAGCACACTAGCCTCACCTCAGATTAATGGAAAAAGCGAACAAAGCAGACGTGCCTCACATTAGGATCAATCACAGCCCAGATGGATCAGTTCGTTGTCGAAATTATGGCCATCTTCATCTGAGGAAGAAGAAATAGTGGAGCACCCAGTACATAAAACAACAAAATAGCAGGACCCCGACAGACGAAATTAGCTCGTTGACTTACTTTGTTGACTGTAAGGAAATTTCAGATGAACAGGCTGCTGAATGTTGCATGCATACTACGGCATTCAATCATTACGGGCAAGAGGTAGTACTATACCGAAGAAGAAATGAACTCACTGCTCTGAGTCTGTATAAGGTTAGTTGTTGCAGTATTTTATTCCATATTTTGTCAAATAACTTGTGTTATATAATTTAAGTGCACAAATTTTCATGTTCTCACAATACTTACTGCACATAAACATGAAGAACATTTACTTCAGGTACGTGACGCTGTAAGTTCGGTGGGCGAATATGAACATATCAGAGGAACCTACTGCATCCATCTCCATGAAGCACATCGCTCTAAAACATTAAGACCTTTCATCCAAACTTCATGACCGGCAACCAATAGTGCCGCATTCTTCACGGCACCTCCGCCACAACCTCAAACCTTACACTTTGTGATCTATGAGCCCAAAGTTTTGTGTCGAGTGTGTGTTACTTAGCTGACGGCGTGTATTTTGACTTCTCTCCCAGCGTCACATTTTCAGGTAAAAAAAAAACACACACAACAGATTATGTTTATATATATAGGGTGTCCCAGGAGTTAAGGTCACTACTTCGGGATTTAATTCCAGAGCTGATTCTGAGTCAAAAACGTCATATACACATGGGTGTCATTGGCAACGATTCAGGAGTTATGAGTTTTTAATGTACAGTAAGTAAATCAGAAAGAAAAGAGGAGCATTGTGCATTTATTGAGCTATATTGTTAGATGTACAGTTACACATTGGCCGTTGAACACTCAAGCAAATTGTTCGAAGTGTCCTCCGTCTGCTTGGATGCATTTTGTGACTCGTGTGACCAGAAAACTTGTAACGTTACGAAGCGCTGCGGCGGTGTTGATGGTCCTTGCAGCGCTGAGAATTCGCTGGAGTAGTTCTTCTCTTGAGTCCACCTTGTGTGCACATACCTTAGCTTTCATGTAACCACACACATGGTAATCTAGTGGGTTCAGATCCGGTGGCCGTGGGAGCCAATTCTGTGCACCGCCACGACCAATTCATCGATTTGGGAATTTATGATTCAGATGCTGCCTTACGACCAGACTGAAATAAGGCGGCGCTACGTCATGCTGGTAGTAAATCTGTCGTCGTGTTTGTAGAGGAACATTCTCTAAGAGTGCTGGCAGTTCATCTTGCAAAACGTTGGCGTAAATATTACCTGTCAGACGTTGCGGGAAAATTTACTGACAAATCAGGTGGTCACCAATGACACCACACCACACCAAACGTTTACGGAAAAGTGATGTTGGTGGCTTTCAACAGTTTCATGAGGATTATCACGATCCCATAAATGGGAGTTTCTTGTAAGGCAGTATCTGACTCGTAAATTCCCAAATCGATGGATTGGTTGTGGCGGTGCACAGAATTGGCCACCACGGTCACCGGATCTGAACCCATTAGATTACCATGTGTGTGGTTACATGAAAGCTATGGTGTATGCACACAAGGTGGACTCAAGAGAAGAACTACTCCAGCGAATTCTCAGCGCTGCAAGGACCATCAACAACGCCGCAGTGCTTCGTAACGTTACAAGTTCTCTGGTCATACGAGTCACAAAATGCATACAAGCAGACGGAGGACACTTCGAACAATTTGCTTGAGTGCTAAAGGCCAATCTGTAACTGTAGATGTAAAAAAATATCTCAATAAATGCACAATGCTCCTCTTTCCTTTCTAAATTTATTTGCTGTACTTTTAAAAACTCGTAACTCCTGAACCGTTGCGAATCGGACTCATGTGTATATGGCGTTTTTGACTCAGAATCGGCTCTGGAATTGAATCCCAAAGTAGTGACCTTAATTTCTGGAACATCCTGTACATAAACACAACGATGGAAGCAGCGTGGATTATGTGTTTTAATTAAAAAGAAAACTACAAAATTAATTTCACTGTATGGATCACTGCAACTTGTTATTTGAACATAAAGTTTTTTCTGTACGTAATGGGGAAGTGGCAGTATTTCTCCACTTATTCTTAACCTTGGCACTATGCGGAGTGAGTGAGGAGCCTCCCGCGGCGGCCACTTAACCCCGGAAAAAAAATCACCCCGGTATACATCGAATAGGAGGCTGGGTGGTCGCACAGCCGTTGTGGGCGTTTTAAGGAAGAGATATCTCTTACTCTTGCAGGTAATCGAAACCCGGATGGTGCTACCCGTAGTCAGTATACTGCCTACGCTATCCTAGCTGCCATTATTTGTTCACACACAATGTTGCATGACTTTGGACAATTCAATTATAACATTTTTTTCCCAGGAGACAAGCAGAAATACGAATAAGAAAGAGAGAGAGAGTGGCAGCAGCAGTAGGTATTCGTATGTAATTCTTATGTATATACCATTTCTGTGCTTCGTCCATCCTTGCATGTTTACAAAAGAATTCAACTCTGAAACTTTGAGAACCTGGATCTAATCTCATTTACTGGTCCTCTGAACAGATACATCTGAACATGGACCTTCCCCGACCGTTTTACCTGAGGAAGGAAATTTATCCAGTTTCCGAAAAGTTGTGTTCTCCTCGAACACCAAAGCATAAACATGTCCATGTGCCTAACATACCATTGTGAGGAAAATTCACAACTGAAAACACTTCACTCTAGTTTATGAAAAGTACCTCAACGAAACACAGCTACGAAACCAACAAGCGCAGACCTACATACATTTAGGTAAAAGAGGAAACTATATAAAAAGAAACTGGGGTTATTTCAACCGAGATACATTCATAGGCGGGTTTTATGAGTACGGAAAGCGACAGCCGGGTTGGCAGGTGGTGCAGGATGACATGATAAAGCATGAACCCGGCGATGCAATTTGTAAGGACTCTGAGGGGTGACAGTTATCAAGTACAGTGAATCTCGTCTATCCAGCAGTGAGTACGTGAGAAGACAGCATTGCGAATAAAAGGCAACCAATCTTCCACGTGGAAATTCAGCAGTCCGAGGGATTATACGTAAGTTATCGTCATTAGAAATTCCTACTTTGACCCTTCCTTACTTCATTATTTCATCTTCTCCCTCCTCATTTCCTTCTTAATCGAACATCTCTGTTGAGTGTGCAGCAGTTCTTGTTGGTAAATTGGAGGTTCAAAGTTGAAATCTCAAAGAAGAGAACTGGGTACTCAGGACTTTTGGTATTCTCGCCAAGGCAAGTACTGGAATAGTACTTAAATTCAGACCACTAAAGCTTCGTTCCACCTCCTTTCCAATTCATTATTCATTCATTATCCATTCCTTCTTCATAGTACTGTTTTCTGTTGCGTAACAGCCCAAATCAGGCCTAGAACGCCGTCTCTCTTTTCTTTGTTTGAAGATTTCTATGTCACACACAATTAGACACAAAAACAGACACACCCGGTAGGACTCCTCTCAACGAATGACAATCTCTTCGCACAGGCTGCTACCTACACAAGACAAACACTCACAACAGACATACACGCCCTTAGCGGGATTCGCACCCACGATTCCAACAATCGAGTGGCCGCAGACCTACATCTTAGACCGCGCAGCAACCGGGATCGCCTTTCCAGCCGTATAGCCTGTGTTACTGAAACCGTCACTAAATAAACTAAGAACCAATAAATATTTTTTCACTTTACTCTCTCACTACCTCTGGCCCTTTAATTCTCATTCTAAATTTCCCAAATTCATTCTACTTTTAAGATTATCTTTGCGATACCTCTAGTGTTTCGCTTCACTGAACGGTGTTTCATATTTGTAACCTTCAAAATGCCTGCCTGACGTTCTACACGCTCAACTCTCTTCCATTCACCTTTCTTTTTATGTAATCAATTGACAGCTTGATTACTAAGCGCTAAAATGAAATCTGCAAAAAAAAAAAGGGGGGGTGGGGCCTTGATCCTTAACGTCATTTATGGAAATACAGCTTTAGTGTAGTTGGAAGATCAAATAAAGCGCCTTATAAAATGCATTATTGAAGTAAAGATAAAATGGAAAAGAAGAAATTGATGAAGATGTAAGCAGCCACTGGATGAGGTTAAGGAACAGAGAAGACACTAGAATTATAAAGGAGAAGCATTAAAAGGCACCCTGTGGAGAACTCGATTTAGGAGAGGCTGTTGACCTGTTACAAGACATAATAAGCAATGACTGAATGCTGGATATTTAAATAATATCCGCTGTGTTGTCACTGCCGTATCTCATCCTTCATCTCCGGCCGTGTCTCTCTTATAACACTGGAAGACCGAGGCCGTGCCCTATCATTTGCTGAACCGTATAAACGACATGACCGTGTTACAACGTAAAATCAAGAACAACCGATTTGGAAGCCCCTAGTTTACCGTAAATTTACAGTTACACAGCTTGACACTATTTTAAAACACACGTTATAAAGATCAGCAAAATCTTCGAGCGAATAATTAATATGTTAGCCGCATAAAATCAGTCACACGTCGCATAAAAAAGCGAGTATTTCAAAGTGGCACAGTAAAAAGAAAACCTTTCTAGGCTGGCTGAATAAGCACACGCACGTCCTGCTATCTAAGCAGGATTATTGGAGACCGCCGAACTAAAAATGCTGCTTCCGTCCGTAAACAGCAAATCTCTCGGAATTAGCCCGAGAAATTACAGACTTCATGTGCGGCAAATAATAAATACGTTCGTAATACAATCCGTAAATTTAACTTTATATCACTTAATTTTACCGGAATATGCCATGAGTAAAACGACAGAATAGGGATATCTGTCAACAAAAGGTGAAAGCACAAACCTATTTTTCCTTCACCATTTTCAGACTTAAACCAAATACCCAACCACTCATACCCAGTAGATAAGAATTAAAGGATGCATTATTTTACTGAATTCAGTCACCCACACATCTTCACAGAATGGCGCTTAAGAAAACGGACAATTTTACCTTAGGTTGTGCGCACTGGAGCTGGATGCATGTAGCTCAAATTCTTGGCCACTGGCACTCTCCAGTTTTAGCGGTCTTGTACTTCGGGACTTAAGCTAACTTTCTTATTACTAAGAGTGAAAGCATCATAAAGCTTACATTTAAGTCGGAAAAGGTACAAGTAGACCATTTAACATATGGCAGTGAAATCCGAACAGAAAGAGGCCGAAACCCTCACATAAAAAAAGCGAGAAGTAATAACATAGAATTTAAAGTGTTAAAAGTTAACATTACTGGTATACTAGCGAAATATAAAAAGTTGTCCCTGTGAAAGCCATGAAGGCAAACGGAGGAGGGGAGGTAGATTTTCACTGAATTCTTGACTTCGACGCTAGACGGGGCTTCGCGCCACGGGCCGTAAAACCGTGACGAAAAGATCGCGGTACCCGTTCAATGTGTGATTGGGTGTGACAGACAAAATCTCGATACTTAAGAGAAGAGAACAGTCAATTTATCCTACGCGGAATCGAAGCACGATATCCTGATTGGTCAGGTCTATAGCCAAGTTGCCGCAATGACTGAGGTCTTTCGCCTCATAGTGGATCAAGACAGTCAATGTAAGTGTAACGTAACCATGAGACGCGTTCGCGCAACCACTGTTGTGTCGAAGAGCGATAATTATTAAATATTATGATTGTGTGCCTGTATGTTTGCCTTAGTTATCCGGCGTGAAAACTGCATCTTTTATGCGCCATTTTGTATTGTACACTACGGTCCGTCTGACATTACTATAATTTTTCATATCATTTAACAAAAGGCACGGTGTCTAAAAAAAAGTTTTTTGAACATAAAATTTTGTTTTGATTTCCTTTATGAATTACGTCTGTAACATTCTCGTTCTGAGCCTAATTCAGCGAGATACTATCACGAATGTACATACGTCGGCGTGTGAAGTGCCCGTTAGTCTTGCCAGATTTTAATTAAACTTAGAACTTTCTCGAAACTATTCCGAAAAATCTTCAAACACATTATTTCATGAAAATCTGTTCTGTGGGATATCAACTGTTCCAAGGGAACAGGCAGGTAGGCAGGCAGACTGGCAGACACGACGAACCTAATAGCCGCTTTTCGCAGATTTGAGAACATGCCAAAAAAAAAGTGAATGAAATAAGTAGGCGTTAGTACGAGCGACACTGCTGTATCTATAGACACCAACGGTGAGCTGAGAGGAGCAACGGAAGCTAAGATCTGCGAGGTGTGAAATTCTCACAACAATGCTGATAAGGATTCAAGTATTCTGGAAATGACACTACGTCGACTGGTAAATGCTTGGGAGGACAGTGCTTCTTCTATTTACAGTCAGTTGGTAGCAACTTCAAGTTAGAAGCGTGATTATCTTGAATTACGTGTTTGAGTTTTCAAACACCAAAGAGACATAAGCCAAAGGAAACCAAGAGACAGTCAGTCTCCTACGAGACCCATATACACGAGACCTGTAACCCTGCAACACTGAAACAAAATAGAATCTAGATAAGGGACCAAACACTGTGCCCAGAGTCATATTGGAAATGGAATTTCCTGGTGTCCCGAGACCAAGCGTTTCTTTGCTTTAGTTTTAACTTTCCGTTCAACGTTTATCAGATGATTTTCAGAAAACTGAAAGAAACAAGTAGAGCATTTACAGGCACAACACGCAACTAGAACTTTCAGAGTTACGGGCTTTAATCGACTTCATTGCTTGGCAGAGCACTGATATTTACCTACAATCTCGGAGTATGTTCTAATTTCTTCCGAAAGGTGGCTCTGAGAAGTTTGCCTCCAAAACAAAAAACATACCAGAACGCAACCTACAAACCAGGCTGGTGCAGCGGTAATGTTCTGCACTTGTAATCGGAAGATAGCCATTTCCAAAGAGATACTTCGTTGTCTTCTTCACTCCCTCTATGCAAATGCCGAAACATTCCTGCCGTTAGGCCACGACCGCTTCGCTCCAAACCCTTTCCAATTATAATTCACCAATCAAGCTACCATTCCGACAGCGTCGTGAAACAAATCACAAGAACTAGAATCACAAACTGGGGATAGTATTCAAGGATTTGAAGACAGGACTGCGTGCCTGACGAATTTAAACAATTGATGTTACATATATATAGACTTTCATTCATACATACATACATACATACATACAGATTTTAACAACATCCATGAACTTGCTACTACAATATAAATTTCATATATCTGCTTTTCTTGTCGACCTAGCACTTAGTAAACTCCCAATTCAATATAAAAAGCGGATTGAATTTTCTCATCTTACCACCCGCTACTAGAAATCCTGAGTGGTGGAACTGCAGGCTGTATTCACTGTTATATCTAACATACGTGCTACGTGTCCTGCCTATCTCAAATTCCTTTATATAATGTATCTAGCTAGCTATTTATCAGTTTTCCAGAGGTCCACTAGGTACTGTTTTTCAGGCGCCAAATTTGACCGTTTACTGCCTCATCAGAAGTTAAATAAACTCCTCTGCTTCACAACCCTCTCCACTTCCTTTTCCCACGGTACTTCGGATCGTACACGTTGTCGTCTTCCTTCCGGTGAGCGTGACACTATTCGCTCAGGCCATCTGTTGTCCTCCATTTGTACTACGTGTCCTTATCATTTGAACCGGTCATTTTCCAGCCTTCCCACCATTGCTTGAGATGCTCCCATTTTTTCTCTAATTACTTCACTCCTTACTTTTGGTAGTCTGGAGGTCCTTGCAGCTCTTCTCCAAAACACCATTTCTGTACAGAAGATTTTTTTTTTGAACTTGTAATTCACGGTTAAAATTTCCCAACTGTAACAGAAGAGTACTTTCTATCACTGTACAAATTATTCTTTTCTTTATATTCACCGAAATATATTTGCTCCTCAGTAGGCTATTACGTACTCTTGTTGCTCCCCTGGCTTGCCAAGTTACGTTTAAAATTTTTCGTTGTATTTTCCGGAGTTCGTAAAGATGGATCCTAATTACCGAGGTGTTCTACTGCCCTAAATTTCTATGCAATTTTCGCACTTTATATTCTGTATGTCATTTCTTACACTTCAATATTCTATTTTAAAAATACTTACGTCTAAGCCCCGTCTCTGATATTCGCCCATTAACTATTTTTCATACGATCAATCTGAAGATAATTGTTATAAAAAGTAGAAGTTACGAAGCCCCAAATTACTCAGTATTCCTCAGCCGCAATTACGTCCTGTTACTTAAAAGTCTGGTACCTTCACTCCGCTTCGTTCTCACGTAGGCCTATCTGACACCGTTCCTTTCTAATAAGGGTTTAGATTTCACAGCCCACAAAGCAATAAGTAAACTACAGATTTTAATATCCGGAACTCTCAGTTGACGCCAATATACACGATTCTACAGCGAATCCTTGCAAGCGTTCTATGAATTTCTTGTACTCATAGTTTGTTGGGGAATGTAGTCTTGATTCAGCGCCTTTCTCTAACGTTTGAACTTGTCAACTGTTTCTCACATTGTATAAACTACGTACAAATTTTGTGGATGATGTGTAATCTTTCACTATAATCTTCAAGATGATCCTCCGTTATGATACGAATTATCCGATTATCGAATCAGGGACCTCACATTTATAGAGACCTGCATGTTACCCAACAATTACGACGAGATCCTGGACAGAAAGACACAATTACCGCATATAGCCGTCGAAACTGACGGGCCTGTAAACTCTCAGAAGCACAGTTTGTTGACACTCGCAGCTATGTTAGCGGGTAATATTGATTCCGAAATCTTTTATCAAAATTCCCAGCACGGTGCGTGCAGTTTGCAGCACACACCAGTGGGAAGCCTGCTTTAATAGACAGATATGCTTTGTGAGCAAAAATTTGTTACTTTTTCTTTTTACGCACCTCTTCACTCGGTAATCTTTTGCATGAGCTGGCGTCGAAAATAAACGAACGCAAAGCGGTAAAATCCGACAGTCATACTTCGTCATTACAATCCAAAAAACTCTTAAATATTTATAAGTAAGAGAGAAAACATTAGAACAGGATAATCTTGTGCCGGCTTACAGGCTTAGTTAACTTTATATAGCGGTTAAAATTACAACACAAGGGTAATTATTTACGACTATTTGTTAAACTAATAATAGGAATTACAGTCTAGGTGGGTCTACACAAGCAATGGAATGTGTGAATTCTGCTACACAGGCGTAAGTGTTTGAAACTCCGGAAACACAATTCAGCGTTTATGGAGAATACGGCTTTGTGTTTGTAGATGTTAAATAAGCAGACCGTTAAGATATCTGCACACTTTATTGTCCATATCCAATGTTTATGATTATATGTAAACACAGATTTCGGGAACCAATGGTAGTTCATGAGCTGTGAAAATCCCACAGTAATGACGATGAATATCGTGGCCCCCTGCCATGTGACACTTCGTCATAGCAAGTTGCAGGAATTCAGGCTGCGGCACTGTGTAAATAATATATTCGCTCTCCTGGGAACTTACTGGATCCATCTTTTAAGTCTTTGACTGCTCGACCATCGAACGTGGAACTGATAGTTTGTCCCGAAACGTCGGTTACAAAACTATCAATCTACGCAGCGTAATATCCCAGAAGAGCGAAAATCTCACAGCAAGCTACTAAACTACACGTGTTCACGTTCCGTCACACTGTACTCTTGTGACGTAATTCGTTTATAAACTTTTACATTCGTGGTCCCGTGCAACGTAATTCTAGGTTGAAGAAATCCAACTATATGCAACCGTATGAAGATATTTATTTACCGCTAAATTACTGTACATGTTTCGGGCGTCCATCGCGCCCATCATCAGGAGTACATAAAACTGTAGTTGCACCCTCTGGTACAGATCATATTATCTGGGGAGCCAGCTTCCTCAAACGTGACCTAATAAGGACTGGTGTGGGACCGTCTGTGCCAGAGGGTGCAACTACAGTTTTATGTAGTCCTGATGATGGGCGCTATGGACGCCCGAAATATGTACAGTAATTTAGCAGTAAATAAATATCTGCATGCTGTTGCATCTCGTTGGATTTCTTCAACCTAGTTTATAAACGTTTGACATGAATCCTACGATGTAAAGGAGTAATTATTTCAGGGCTCAAGTAACTTCTTTGTAATTCTATTTGCCATTTCAACCGGTTATAATAAGGGCAGACAATAGTACACACTCAATGTGAAGGTTTCAACTGTAACATCCGTCGAAATGTCGAACACAAAGCAATAAGTGCTAAATTCGACACCACAATTTTTTAGACGACGGTGATAACAGATTTACGTACAGTAGCAAGCTTAACCCGAACAATGTACATTATCTGAGGCACATACGATATACACGACGTTGCGGGGGTGGCTGTACGTCTCTCGTCAGTTGATTGGTTGCCACATAGTGTCAAGCCAACAGTTTCAATTACGTCCTGATCGCGTCCCCCAAAATTCCTACATATATGTACGCTTGGCTAATTTCATAGCTAAACTGATTCTCTACAGCGATACAGACTAGCAAGAGAGGCTTCGTATGTATAGCGTAACAATGAAGCTGCACTGGAAAAGTATTAATTATTACATATACTGAGAGTGTGTATTTAGCCTTAGGTATCCAGAACGTAAAGCGCATGCGTCATATTTTCATCTGTGGCCTATCCGGCTGTAATATATTTTTAAACATTATCTCATATACGGCAAGATTTTCGGGGGGGGGGGGTGACTTTTTAAAAAAAAAAGGGTTATTTTTTTGTGGAGCTTTTTTTCTCACAATTTTTTGTTTTTTT
>Ga0123355_10008414_pt1 | contig 15589 bp, 11 predicted proteins | sample TergutEmb28metaG_3_FD_89872 | JGI IMG/M metagenome (GOLD analysis project Ga0123355, IMG submission 89872) | Embiratermes neotenicus P1 segment gut microbial communities from Petit-Saut dam, French Guiana - Emb289 P1 | ecosystem: Host-associated > Arthropoda: Insects > Digestive system > Gut ... | reverse complement strand
TTTATTGCGGGCAACATCTTTTCTTGCAAATCTATGAACAGCACGGCTGGTTTTTTTTCGGACAACATAAAATTACTTCCAATCTATACTTGGCTACTTAGTTATTAAAGAGTATTATAACGCGGTCAAACTCATGTATGAATGCATTTGGGTAGAACGGGTTACGGATGAGGACGAAACCTTCACCCGGCGCGAAACGCTCTATTCGGTACGGGCCGAACGATGCTGTTTCGGCGACGTAATTTATATTAATTAGATTTGCTACCCCATCTGGTAATGCAGCAAGATTAAACAAGCCAAGCCCAATGTGAAATTGGATGGGGGCTGAAAGGTTAAGTTGCAGTGCAAGCCGTGAGGGTGCGGAGACGATGGCCGTCGCGTCCTCATGGCGGATGGCGTTTAGCATGCCGCCGCCTGATATAAAGGATGACGCGTTAAGCGGCGTGCCGTTCGAAAAATATAGGCCATCCATGATATTAAATGTCCAAATAAGGCCGTTTTCCGATACCTCTGGCAAATCGCTTGCTAACGCGCCGACAAAGTGGGTAGTTGGTGGTTCACCCGGTATTTCTACAGTGTACAATAAGCTACTGAACAGTAAGGATGCCAATGGGCAAGTGCGGTCGTTCGCGTCAATATATTCAACACGCGGCATGAAAATAACGTGGTCATTATCAGAAACCACGATCGTTGGCACAACCGGCGTCGGAGCGGGGGTAGATGTTGGCGTGGGATCTGGTATTGGGACATCGGTGGGCGTTGGGCTTTCGACAGGATACTCCGCCAATACATCGCCGTTGCCAGGCACCTCGCTCGGTTCTTCCTCACTTCGCATACCTCTGCAGGCTGTTAGCGACAAGGCCGCAAGCATTAAAATAATCCAATAAATTTTTTTCATACTCTATTATACCACCTTTCAGAATGTTTAGTCAACTCTCATCTATCATAATCTTAATAAGCGTAATTTTGCTAAGAATTATAGACTTCATTTACTTCTTTGCTATATACGCCCGGCGAATCATAAATGATAAGCGGCGACGCAACCACGATACCGGCGGCCGCGCTCTTTACGGCGGTTAGGATAAACAATTTTGACGGGCTCGTTAAGTAGGTATGCACGTAACGGATATGCTTTGGCGTTAGATCGTGCCGCGATAAGGTCTCAAGCACCTGGACGAGCCTATCCGCACGGTAAACAATATATAATTTACCGCCAAATTTAAGTAGGCGTGCCGCGCATTGCGCCACATCTGCAATTGTGCAGAGGTGTTCAGCCCTGGCTGTGTCGCGCGCAGTCGGTATGGATGCGCTCAACGGCCGACCGTTACGCGCCTCAAAATATGGCGGGTTTACGGTAACTACGTCGGCGCAACCGTCTGGCAGGCCAAAATCTTGCCGTATGTCACTCCGTATCATTTGTATATTATCAGAAAGCCCGTTTAACTCTACATTGCGACAGGCCAAACTGTACGCGTATTCATCTATTTCAACACCAGTATAAAACGCACGGCCGTGGCGGGCGTGCATAAGGATAGGCACTACGCCGACGCCGCAGCATAAATCCACAACTTTTTGGTTCTTATACGCTTTTGCCGAAGCGGCCAATAAGACCGAATCCATACCGAAGCAAAAATATTCGCTGTTTTGGACAATTTTTAAGCCGTTTCGGTTTAAATCCACCAGTTTTTCACCGTGCGAAAGGTTTAAATCACTTGGAATCATTTTGCTTAGCATTTTTTGTTATAAGCGTGATATTGTTGATAGGATAAGTGGCGATTGATGGCTCGTCCTGCGGCTTTTTGCGCACGGCAACCTTGACGAGCTGGCGCAGTATCATCACGTTCATAACCTCGCCGTTTCCATCCGGCGTTTTCACTGTATCGCCGATATTCGGCAGATTTTTGTTAAGCTCTTCATACGTTTCTTCCTCGTACTTCAAGCAGCACATAAGACGGCCGCAAACCCCAGATATCTTTACGGGGTTAAGCGACAGGTTCTGATCCTTCGCCATCTTTACGGATACGGATCCAAACTCGGTAAGGAATGTGGCGCAACAGAGGCCGCGCCCGCATACGCCAACGCCGCCAAGTATCTTCGTTTCATCCCTCGGCCCTATTTGGCGCAACTCTATGCGCATACGGAAAATAGAGACCAACTCCTTAACAAGCTCGCGGAAGTCCACGCGCCCATCGGCTGAGAAGTAGAAGAAAATCTTGGATTGGTCAAACGTAAGTTCTATGTCAACCAGCTTCATGTCAAGGTTGTGACGCTTCACAGCTTCGGCAAAAACCGGGATAGCCTCCGCCTCACGCTCACGGTTCTTTTCGATTTGTGATAAGTCTTCATCGGTGGCGATGCGGATGATCTTTTTAAGCGGCGCTACGATCGCGCTTTCCGGAACGAAGCGGTTGGCAAGTTTTACCGTCCCGCATTCCACGCCCCGCGCCGTTTCCACGATAACCTTCATATCACGTTCTACAGCCACTTTGCCCGGGTCAAAATAATATGCCGTGCCTGCGCGGCGGAAGGATACGCCAATTATCTCAACGGTTTTTGTATTTTCTGCGATTTCAGACATCTATATTTAAATTCCTTTCAGCTTCAGTAGGAGGACATCCAATACTAGACGGAAGCCTGCGTTGTACCTTAAACTCGCTCGCGCTTCCTCTATATATTCCGCCGCCCGCGGGTTAAATTGAGGCGCATCTTTCACCATTGCAAGCCAAGCCTCATGCGCAAGTGCGTGGCCGGCATTATACGCCGCCACATCGCGGTACCATACCAAACACGCGTCTAAGAATAATCCCGCCTCATCCTTATAATCCTCATACTTCCCGGCTTCAAGCAGGATTTCCCCATGGTTAAGCCTATGCAGGTTACCCAACAAAGCCGGCAATGTTTTATATAATTCCGACGCACCATCATACATAGCGGCTTGCGCTTGCGGTATTTTTATAATTGAAAGCCGGGATCGTACAGTTGGCAGCAGCAAATCCTCGTTCTCCGCGCAGAGAAGTATTATAACATGCGGTGGTGGCTCTTCCAGCGTCTTAAGCAGGACATTTTGGTTTTTGGATATAATAAAGTCTGCATTCTCGACGATAAAAACCTTGCGCTGCCCTCGATACGGTAATATATGCGTAATATTAGTGAGTTCGTCACGGATAAGTTCCATGCTTATCGTCGTCTTCTTGTCCGGGCGGATAACCGTTAGGTCAGGATGGTTATCATTTGATATCACATTACAGGAGTAACAGATACCGCACGGTTTGTTAGCAATTTCTTCGCCTTCGCAAAGCAGCATCCGTGCCGCAAGACCGGCGAGCGCGGCGCATTCCGTTATATTACCCGAAAACAAATACGCATGAGAAAAACGCTCATTGGCAAATATTTTTTCCAAAAGCATCTTAGGGTCTATCATCTTTTCTGATATTCGGTAAACGTCAAAGTACGCAACAATAAGTTATACTTGCTTAAACTCTTCTACATTAAGCACGAAAATGTTCGCACCGCCGACGGTTACTTCAACGGGATATGGGACATATGATTCGCTAGTGCCAAGGCTTTGCGAATTTACACTTGTGATGGAGCGGCGGGCTTTGCACTTCTTCTCTAAGATGCCGACAAGTTCAGGTATCTTTTCTTCCGTGGTTCCGCAGAGCAACGTCGTCATCCCCGAACGGAGGAACCCGCCGGTGGACGCAAGCTTGGTTACCCTAAAACCCTTTTCGTACATCGCGTCCATAACTCCGAACGCGTCGTCATCATGTATAATTGCCATTACAAGTTTCGTTACCATATCTAAACAGCTCCTTTTCAGCTATACGTGATTATTTATTTGCTCTATACTATTCACCATCATCCACTAGTGTAACATAAAATATCGGTAAATGCAAATGTTTTTAAGGGTAAGGTTTTAACCTCTAAGCAGATTTAATCAACCCGTTCAAACCCAATAAATATCTTCAAAAATTCGACGGTTAGACGGGTGCGATCCGCCGCATACGCATCCCGCCCCGGCGTTAGCTTAATCATGGCATACAGCGGTTCGCCGGTCAGCTGCAGAACATATGTCATATCAACATATGATATGTCCACGAAAACGGATCCCACAGCAGACGGCTCAAAACCAAGAATCCGCACCGGATAAAATATTTGGCGGTGCTCTTCAAATATATGAAGCATTGACTCCCCAACAACAAACAGCGTATACTCCGGGTTTATCAATGCTAAATTTATATTACGGTGCACAAAATTGTTTACTACCCCAACGGTCGAAATAAATGCCGTACCAGCCGCATCAATGCCATGCGCTTCGAAAAACTCCTCAATCAGCTCTATTTGCCAAGTATAAACCGTCTCACCGGATACTATGGCAAACCTAAAATCCGGCTGCCGACGCGTGCAGTAGTTCATCAATAAAAACAATGACGCAAAGCAAAGAAAAACGAAAACCGCAATATGTATCTTATAATGGTATAGGAAAATATTCGTCAGCCAAAACCAAAACCCTGATTCCTTAGGCTTTTTCGAAATTATTTCTTCACTCATAAACAACCTCCAAAAAAATGCTTGACATTTAATAATTTATATGATATCATGATTCGGCGTTGTAGTCAATACATTATAGTACGCCATTGGGCTGTCGCCAAGCGGTAAGGCACCAGACTTTGACTCTGGCATTCCCTGGTTCAAATCCAGGCAGCTCAGCTAGTAAAAACATTGGATTATCGGGCTTTCTAGTAAAATAGAAAGCCCGATTTTTTGTTACGTTACCATATAAGTCTGTATTGCTAACACAGCAAAGAAATAAACGGCGGCAAAAGATAACCTTCCGCCGCCGCTTGTTCTTTTATTAGACGCGTGCCCTACGGCGTAGAGCCGCCCACCATAATCCTACCGAAAATACAGTTAAGGTGAACATCGCCGCAATAACCAACGTTATTCCGGTTATCCCCGTCGGAGGTGATAGAAGGCCATTATTTACGGTTATCGTACCCGTTACAGGCACATCACCCGGCATGATATCGCCAAGCTGCACCGTCCATGTAAATATGTTTTCCGCTTCTTCCGCCGCATCGAACACACCTTCAAACGTCCATATAACAGGCAAAGCCGTAGTTTCGCCGTTGGTTGTAACCGCCACGGTTGCAGGTAAAAGCGCTATTACATCGCCGTATACAGACACGGCCTGGTTAAGCCTTTTATCAGCCGGTGGGGTTAAAGACAATAATATTTCATTTGGGTTTGGCTCTATCGTGACGGATAAAGCGCGATAGCCGAGCCTTGTTTCGCTGCCGTCAAAATTTGTAATGTAAACGGCCAGGGTAAAGTCGTACGTACCAACCGTTGTTGGCGTACCTTGGATAAAGCGCATGCTAGAAGGTACTGGATCTAAGTATAAACCCGGCGGCAAATTGCCTTCCACCACCGTCCACCTTACCGTGCTATGAGCGTTAGATGACAACACCATCATAAAGAATTCGTTCACGATGCTTACGGTAAACATGGTTGCCGTAATGGACGCCGCCGGCAAGGCATATATTACGCGGATAGATACATGTTCTTGAGGCATTATAAATGACGCGTGCGCAATATTTTGTTCAACCCACTTAGTAAGCTGCACGTCTCCGCCTACAACTTCCCAACTATCGATAATGTGCGCGTCCGTAGCCCAAACCGTTATCAAAAGGCCAGGTTCGGCACCGTGGGGAGGCGGCGCGCTAAAAATATCACCTTCAGTAATTACCCGAACTGTTTGCCCTACAGCAGGGCCGACCAATTCCACGTCGACCGTATAATGTTCGGCAATCGTAATGGTAAAAGTCCGCGCGGAAAGCACAACCCATTGGGTACCGTGCAAATGATCAGCTTGGATCGTTACGGTACGTGATTCCGTATCCAGCGGGGTGCCAAATATAACACCTGTATCCTCATTTAGGTTTAACCCTGCCGGAAGCTCACCGTCGACAATGCTCCAGACAACCGCCGAACTGGGGAAGTTACTGGTTTGGATTTGGTATTCATAGCTTACACCGACCGAACCAAAAGGAAGCCTTGTCGATGTAATAAGCGGCCAACCGGAAAGTTCAAAAACCGAAATTACAAAGGGTTGCGAGGTAAGGTACACATACCTCGATCCATTCCAGTAGTCAGCCCTAACCACGAAACTACGGGTTTCCGACGCTGTCGGTATGCCTGATATAACGCCTGTGTTTTCGTCAAGAGTCAGCCCTTCCGGAAGTTCACCAAAAGCAAGCCACCTAATTCTTGCGTCAGGGAAGTTAATGGTTTGGATTTGATATCTGTACCCCGTTCCGACAGTACCGCGAGGAAGTGCTCTCGTTGTTATAACCGGCCTGAACACCGCACGAATCCTAATATTTTCGCTAGGCATTATAAATGTTGTAGTTTGGCTAATATCGTCAATTTGTAACGTATACCCTTCAATTACCTCCCAATGGCTGAAATTTGCACTCGCCTGAAGCGTTATGTTTTGGCGTGACATAACCTCAACAGACAGAAATCCAGTCGCATCAGACACAAACCGGCCTTCTTCCGAAGTCATAACCACATGGTTCGTAGTTGGGTTATGCATCTCTACGGTTATAACATACGGCACCGGCTCCCCGGCAAAAAACACCGCAAACGGCATGGTTATAACCCTAGAACCATTTGTAAAAATCAGATGCCCTTGATAAAACCCTTCGGGCGCATAATGTGAAAAAAACATCTGCGCCGTAAAAGTGTTTGCACCGGTGACGGTGGGTATGACATTTAGAGTAACCCCTTCGGAATCACCGTTAAAATAAACGGCTGGTGTCCATGTCCCTGCACCAGGGTTGTTTATGGTTATTGTCATCGGGCTGCTTTCGCCAAATCTTGACCTGTCAACAAACCCGAAGCTTAGCGAAGCCATTTGCCTCGGTTCAAACACGGTCCATTCATTTGAAAATGTTGGAACCGGATGTACCACAGAAGCGAATGCCCCGTCATTTCTCGTTAAAGCTGCATATGGGTTTACAAAACCCGCCCCCGTGGCAAACACACCCAGCGAGTTTATACCATCGTCTGCGATTGGCCTTGCCGTATTCATCAAACGCGCTTTTATCTCTGCAGGAGTGTCGTGCGGGAACGCCTCTACCAAAAGCGCAACGATACCCGCCGTAATCGGGCTTGCTAGCGAAGTACCGCTAAACCACGCATAACTGTCGTACAGGTCATAATCACAGTGTTCACCAATATCAGACCCTACAGTTGATATCTCCCCGCCTCCAAGCGCAATAATGTCTGGTTTAATATGATAACTATGTAACACCGGCCCGCGGCCGGAGAACGATTCAACGACGTCGCGAGGCTCCCCCAGCAGAGAACCAAACGTACCCGCACCGACGGTTATGGCTAGCGGGCTTGAGCCTGGGCTCAAAACAGAAAACGGTTGTGGCCCGAAGTTATGAGCGGCAACAACAACTATGATGCCCGACTCTACCGCTAAAGTTACCGCGGCGGTTTGCGGGTCGAAGAGACTTCTCCCCATCCCCCATGTATAGATAATATCCGGTTCTATTGAGTACGCCAAGTCCAATGCTTCCAGCATTGTAAGCGTCGTCGATGAACCGCTACCATGCCTACGGAATGACCATAATTCCACTTCTGGGGCCATCCCGATAACCGCGCCGGCGGTTAATGTACCGTGCCAACCTGTTCCTTCGTCGTCAGAATATGAGTGCGGCCAGTGAAGATCCCAACCCCTTATCCTCCCATGTTCATCCAAAAACCTTTCAAATTCTGGATGCGTATAGTCAACTCCAGTATCTAAAATAGCCACACGTACGCCGTAACCTGTAATCCCAAGCGTTTGGTGTATGTAGTCAATATTTAGAGAAGACCTCGAACCCCACATCAAATAAGGGTTGATAAAAAACGGCGATGGCGAGGGTGTTGGTATAGACCAATCCAGAGGTACAGCGGGCATATCCGGCAGTGTGCCGCCAACGCCAAACCACGGCGGGGTTTCGATATAATGCGGCGTAACGGCGAACACCTCTGGCAACTCGGCTATCGCCGGCACCATCCACACCGGTACACGCATATGTACTCCGTTGAACAGGCGGTGGGTTTCCGCGAAGATTTCCACGCTACCCTCCACGCCAAACGGCATTGCAATCTGCCCCAGTTGCTGACCAAACGCGTGATGAGCGGACAATGCCTGTTGCTCAAACGTCTCTCCGCCAAAGGATCGTCCTATGGACTGCCCGCGTTCATCCAGCAAACGTAGCGCAACCATAGGCGGTGTAACGAACTGCACAATAATCTCAACAATTTCATTGGGATCATCGCTTAATGCATATTCGCCATCGAATCCCTGAATGCCGACTGCGCCGAATAACGTTGCAGTCAAAAAGTTCAGCTCGATATGTTCTTCGGAAAACCGTTCATCTAAGTACCCATACACTGCGTCCGGCAGCATGTCTTGGTAAGCCGCTTCCGTCGGTACGGCAAGTATTGCATTAAACAAAACAACAGCCACAAGAAGTGCCGTTAGAAGCCTCTTTCCATGTTTTTTCATTTTCGTTTCTCTCCTTTTGCATTCCATTTTACAAGGATAAGTATATCACACAGGCAAAAAATATACAATCAATATTATATAATTTCACATAGAATTGTATCACTAACTTATTGATTATGCTCGTCAAAACATAAAATGATCCAATAAGATGCGATTACTTTAAGAGGAGTTACTTTGAGATTGACACGGTATCTTTGTTGGATTATAATTGACGAATCAGCATTTTTATAGACCAATTAAAACGGAAACTTTGCCTTACCGTTTTAAATTTAACTTTTCTTGCTCAAACATAACATAAACTGCAAAGAAACGTTTTAAGATATCCTGTATACTTACTGTATAGGAGAGGAGGGGCGGCATGGATTGGCTTAAGAGTATGAACCGCGTTGTGTGTTATATCGAAGATAACCTCACCGAACCGATACAACATGAAATCCTGGCGCGTATGGTTGGGTGCTCGGTGCATGAGTTTTCGCGTATATTCTCGTTTATGACGGGGATATCACTTTCGGAATATGTGCGGCGCAGGCGGCTAACATGCGCCGCGCTGGATATAAAGCGCGGAAATGCAAAGATTATCGAAATAGCGATGGCGTACTGTTACGATTCACCGGCGGCGTTTACGCGAGCCTTTGTGGCCCTGCACGGGTGTACACCTATGGCAGCACGCAAATCGGACGCGGCGCTTAAGCATTTCGCGCCTCTCAAATTCGTCCTCTCCATTAAAGGAGTAAATGAGATGAACTTCAGGATCATGGACCGCCCCGCATTTAATGTGGTCGGCATCAAACACATCTTCCGCCTAACGGAGGAAAACGATTGGGACGTCTTCAATGAGGTACCCAAACTATGGGCAAAAACTAGTGCCGAGCAGTTGGCTCAGTTAAAGTCATTGGCAAAAGACGGCGCAACCGAAGTGTACGGGATGTATACCCGCAATTACCTCGGTACGGTAGAATACCTTATCGCGACAATATCCGATGCGGATCCGCCAGAAGGCTTTGTTAAGCATCACGTAAAGGCCTGCCGTTGGCTTGTCGTTGAGAATGCTGCGGATGACAATAATATAAGCGAGCGCGTATTTACGGAATGGATGCCAAGCAGCGATTACCGACGGGCGCAAACATCCTTTCCCGCAATGGAGTGCTATATAAACAAAGACCCTGACGGCACCAACCTTTCGCAGCTTTGGGTACCCGTGGACAGCGAAGCGGATGTGACCCGCAAGTTTGCTGCCGCAAAGGCGGAACTGGAGCGTGTGGAGAAAGAAGCGGCCAACAAAACGCCTGTAGAGATCGACCTGCAAACCATGATACCAAACGAAGGCGCGGTGCGCGATGGCTTGCAGGTAAGCTACACGCCAGACGGTAAGCTAGTAGCCTTTTGCCCAACCAGCGGCAACGGCTTAATTGCAACAGAGAGGCACTTCACCGCGCCGATAAAGATACAGATGCGCGCAAAAACCGACAGTACGAATCTACGCCTATATTACGGCGGGCGCGAAGGCGGAGGGATTCGTTCGGATGCGGATTTACAAAACCATATATGGGGCGCATGGATGCACCTTAACGGCGCGGGCAACGACGGCGACTTCTACGGAGACGAATGGACCGGCGGCGAAGACTCGCTTTGGATAAGCGACCTGGCCGTAATGAACGAGCATTATTATAAAGGCGCAACGCGCATCCCATCCAATGAATACGTTGATGTGGAATGGATTTTAGCTAAAACCGTTATGGCCGTGCGCGTAAACGGTGAATTGCGTGTCGCGACGCTTGAAAACGAATATATTGACGCGTTTAAACAAGGTTTCAGTGTTACTGGGCCGGTACATCCGGCACCTGGACGCGGCTCTACGATAACGGTGGAACGACTTCTAGTTACGGAGCTGTAATTTAGCCCGCAACATAAAAGTAGGGGCGGCAATTTGCCGCCCCTACCACAATATTAATCTACACCGTCTCCGCTAACCTCAAACACAGGGAATGTCTCACCGCCGATGCTAATTTCATAGGGGATGACAACGTTTATATTGCTATCGCCAGTAGGCAATACAATCGCCGTTTCTTCCTCAAGGTCTATGAAGAAATGTACGCCGTCCACGGTTACGTATTTGCCGGTAATTTCATAGTTTGGCTCAAAATATGCGGATCCCATCAAGAGTATAACAAGCCCAAAGTAGATAAATAGCCCGGAAATATCCTTAATTGACGTAATTATCGGCGCAGAGCCGGCCGCTTGATCCACTTTTAGTTTTATTAAGATATAAGGAACTAAGAAGCCCAAAACCGCAGCCAAAGTCATCGTAGCCACGAGGGAAAAGCCAACAGCGAAGCCAAGCCTGGGCATACCCAACCAAAAACCAATGATTATACCCGCTACCGCGCCAACCATGGCACCCATGGAAACACCGACGCTAAGCTCTTTTATGAAAGGCTTCAGGAAATATTTTACGTCAATATGCCCAAGCACAACACCACGCGCAAATACGGTAGACGACTGGGTACCGACGGTGCCGCCCATATCCATAATCAACGGAATAAAGAAAGCTACCACGACGACGCTCTCTAATATCGCTTCAAACCCTTCAAGGATAAGGCCGGCCGCCATACCAGCCGCAAGCGTGATGATTAAAAATGGTAAGCGTACCGCCCATATCTTTAATATGTTACCTTTTATCAGCAGCTCGCTCCGGTCAGACTCCTTACCGGCTATATCTATAAAGCCTGCAGCATCGAAAATATCTTCCGTTGCCTCCTCTTCAAGGATATCGATTGCATCGTCGATCGTTACGATACCGACGAGGCGCTGCTCTTTATCGACAACCGGTATGGCCAGCAGGTCCAACTCTTGAAGTATGCGGGCGACTTCTTCCTGGTCCGTGTCCGTAAGCACGCATATCGCGTTTTTGGACATTATGTCGCCGACACGCGTGTTGCCGTCGGTTTTGCCGGTATTCGTACCCTTCGCGCTCCGTGCGATAAGTAGGCCTTTTAACGTAAGTACGCCTTCGAGCTTCTTGGATTCATCCGTTACGAAAAGGGTGTATACTGTTTCTTTATCCTTAGCCTGCGCGGACACTTTTTCCAGTGCCTGCTCTACCGTCATATCCCGCTTTAATGATATAAACTCCGTCGTCATTACACGCCCGGCGGTTTCCGGTGCGTAGCCCATCAACAGGTTCGTACTTGCCCGCTCCTCCGGCGAGAGCGCGTTGATTAGACGCTTTGCCACAGATGCCGGCAACTCATCCAATAGGCGCACCCTGTCGTCTGGCGCTAGTTCGTTTACGAAATCCGAAAATTCAGCCGCCTTGTCACCCTTAAACGCGCGAAGCAGGTTTTGCTGTTCGTCCGTGTCCAAGTCCTCAAACACGCGCAGAGCATGATCTTTAGACAATAATCTAAATACGATAACCTGCTCCTCAGAGCTTAAATTATGGAAAGCGTACAGGATTTCCATTTCTTCCGCAGCTGCCAATGTTATTTTCATGGCTTCCATATCCTTGTTTTCGATATGGGTTAAGATTAATTCTTTCACGATGTTACACCTCCGATTTTTATTATGTAATTTCGGCGGCAATCGGGAAGTAAAATCACGTCATAAGACAAGTTGGGTATGATGGAACATATACGAACAACCCAAACCAAACAATCCGCAATTTTACTCTATAACGACTGCCAAAATATTTACTTCGGCAACTACTACCGTCAGAATCCATCATATCCCTCCTATCCACACTGTTAGTTTATAACGATAAAAAAACGGCCGTAAAGGGCCGCCTATCTAACGTGCGTGTACCACGCACAATCAAAAAAACCTAACCCCTCGTACGAGCTTTAGCACTAAAAGACGTAGACTTACTTAAATTGCATTAACTTAAGTAAAGTCAGCTACATTATGCAATGCCTTAATCCGACTATGCCTGTTATACCCTAACCTGCGTCTCTCGACGGCAATAGGGCAGTAGCCTGTGTTCTTCTAGGAGCCTCACCTAACAAGTTTTATTTACTTTTCAAAAGTATACATCAAACTTTAAATAATGTCAAGCAAAAATTTTATCGATTTTTATATATTTTGTTAATAAAATGTAAAAAATCAATTGACAAATACAAAAATCAATGTTATAATTTGTTTTAAATAATAAATCAAAGGAATGATATCATGGCTGAATTTAATATTATTCACTTAGCAGATTTGCATATTAAAAATAGTACTGGAAAAGATTACAATGTAGCTAAAGAATTTGCAATTATACGTAATCTAATTATAGATATTAATGCTCGAACGAAAACTATGCAAAATGTTATCATTGTTATTACGGGTGATATTGTTGATAAAGCTGATTTTGGAGATTTAAATGATGTAGAAAATAACCCTACATTATTGTTCTTTAAAAATCTATTTTCTATATTTATGTCAAGAGATGCGAAAAGTAGATTAATTGATATTCAAATATGTCCTGGTAATCATGAAAAGGTTATATCTAGCAACTCTGAAATAGAAAAATTTGAAGAATTAAAAGAATTTTCTATAGCTTTACAAGATTATTCTTACATAAAAGCATCTGGCGATGAAGAAAAAACAGATAAAAATAAAAAAGCACTAGGAGGTGAAGATTTTGACAATGTTGCTTATTGGGAAAAGATAAAGCCCGGAAATAAAGAACATTGGGATAAAATAAAGCCTTCATTTCAAGATTACATTACATTAGTAAATAAGATTTATGATATATTTAAACAAATATGTAAAGAAGATAAGAAGCCTATTGAAGATTCATGTAATGTTGATTTTAAAACTATTAAATCTGAATTCTATACGTCCAATAACGAAAAAGAAGAACGTTCAGATTTAGTATTGGGATTTATAAATCTAAATACATCATTTGTGGCGGCAGGTAAGCTTGAAGATGTTGAGCGTCGTCGTTTGTTGATAGGTGTAGATCAAAGAGTACGGCTTAGAAACGAATATCTGAAGAGCGTTAAAGAAATAATAGAAAATGATGAAGATATTACAGAAGAAGATTTCGTAACATTTTGCCTTAGTCATTATCCATTAGATTTTTTGCAATTTATGGATGAAGAAGATATAAAAAAAGATTTGCTTTCGAAATCTGGATTTAATGCCGAGTTCTTTTTTCATGGACATACACATGAAAGAAAGATTGTAAGTTTTTCTAAAAAGACGCGAAAAGTAATATGCCTTGAAACTGGTATCGGCGCGTATCCAAAAAAAGACAGGGATAATGACCAAAGCGCATATTCAATTTATACCTTTAATCGTTCAAAAAATATATATTCAGTTTCGATGTATAAAAGCAATACAGAAGCCGATGGATTTACCGTAGATGCTGGTTTTATGGGAGATAATACAAATAGAATAGTATATCCATGGATTGTAGAAGGGCAACCGTTCATTCAGCCCAAAGTGCAAAATGAAGATAGCATTTTAAGAGATTTTTATGTTGACCATGATGTATTATTTAAGTTGAAAGAAACTGCTGAATGTCAAGTTGCATTTAAAGAAGGGTGCAAGAAAAGTCTCCAAAAAATGCTTCTTATTGGAAAATTACATAAATATTTAAAAATATTGAAGTCTGCAGAACTATCACCATCTGGTAAAGAAAAATTTAGAAACCATAATTTGGCGGCAATAGTTGCTACTTCTTTTGATGAAACTCCTTTAATAAATAATCATACGCCTAAAGACATCGTTCATATCAGAGAAGTAATTTTGAAGTTGATAGAAAAATTCACTTCATTTTCCGATGAAATAAATTGTGAATATACTGATAATTCTATATTTTTTCCTGAATTGGATAAATTATATGTTGACGAAACTTTAAACATTCACTTTAATGATACTAGTGGAGATAAGCGTCGCAATGAATTTTATAATGATTTTAAGTGCGAGGATTTTATAAGTTACTTAGAACTAATTTCAAGCGCATTCTTAAAAAGCTTTGGATTGATTTTTAAGGACGATACGGTTCGGGTTATTATAAGAGCACATAAGAATGCAAACATTAATAATTCATATCCTTCAAAAGATTGTTGTTATCTCCCAATAATCAGAAGCGAAAACCATATTAATCAAAATCCAAGTAATAGATGTTATGAATGGAAAGACGATAAAGATAACTTATTAATAACTGCAGAGGCCTTTAATGAAGGTAATCCTATTCCTAGAATTTTTTCGCTAAACAAATCACTTGTAGGCTTTGGTGTGGAAAATTGGACTGATTTTATCGTAATAACGCCTGGCGTATTTAACCATAATATAAATCAGCGAAGAAATGGCCTTCGCCCTGTATTTTCTATAGTTATTTCTGTTAAACTTTCAGAAATAATTGGAGAGAAGACAGCAGAAACTAAAAAACGCTTTAAGCAACTTTCAAACAAATTATATTTATTATCTCATATGGACATACAAAAAACATTTGATGATGTAATCAAAGATTTTGTTAATGTTTACAAAATAACGCCTGAAGAGTTTATTAGTTATTTAAACAAAAAAAATAAATATATGCTACCTAATAATTAGATAGTATTATAATTGTCTGTGCAATTATAAAGCCTTAATGGAGGTGGATTTTCAATAAAATCTTGAAAAATTTGTTTTATTTCACCTACATTCATTATTGGTTCAAATGGTAGGTTTTTATTAAATTTACAATTATTTAATCTTTGAATTGAGGATTTTATAATTGCCTCCACTTCAATGTCATTTTTATCTTTTGCTTGAACCAATCGATGCAAAACATAAACAAAATCAATGGAAACCATTGTGTCGTTTGATAAAGTTGATAAAGTAATCATAATATAAACTCCTTTAATAGAATATATGTATCACTAATTATGAATATAATAATCACTCCGCTACCTTCGCCACAAGTACCGTCATATCGTCCTTACGATCGCCGTGCGCGGCTTTTTGCGCAGTCTGTATGATAAACTCGGCGATGTGGCGCGGGTTGGCGGCGGCTTGTTTGTCCAATATACCGCTTACCCAATCCGCCTG
>Ga0123355_10008413_pt1 | contig 15591 bp, 16 predicted proteins | sample TergutEmb28metaG_3_FD_89872 | JGI IMG/M metagenome (GOLD analysis project Ga0123355, IMG submission 89872) | Embiratermes neotenicus P1 segment gut microbial communities from Petit-Saut dam, French Guiana - Emb289 P1 | ecosystem: Host-associated > Arthropoda: Insects > Digestive system > Gut ... | reverse complement strand
CCTCAATCTGCTCTTAATTTCTTCCGCAATAGAATTTTGATTTGTTAAAGTTGTTCCCAAATATTTAAACTCTTCCACCCTCTCGAAGGTACTATTATCAATCCTCACACTGTGAATTTGTCCCGCATTCTGATCTCGAGACACGACCATGTACTTAGTTTTATCAACACTTACTTCCAGTCCAATCTCCCTAGTAGCAGCTATGAACATGCTATACTGAGTAGAAAGTAAACACGCGGTATGAAAAAATGTGTGGTTTACATGCATGTGCGCTGGGTTGAAGTGTCACGTTAAATATCATATAGCAGTTTTTTATTGTCCGTAACAAGAAATGCGCTACACATACATAGCAATAATATATGTAAGTACTCCTACATGTTTTGATGCATCCACATCATCTTCAGGGGGTCTTAACATTGTGTTTGGTGAATTAAAATTATTAAAGTTATAATTTTAATAGTTTTGTAAGTTTACCAAGCACAAGGTTAAGACTCCCCGAAGATGATGCAGATGCATCGAAGCATGTTGAATTGCTTACAAATAATACTGATGTGTGTATATGTTGTGCATTTGTTGGTATGGACAATAAAAACTGTACAAACTGCACAATACATACATAAAAAACCATATAGCAGATTTAATTCACCTAGTCTCTTTTCTTTGGTTAATAAATTTTGATGCTGACAGTTTTGTGTATACCATGATTCACAGCAGTTCAATGTGTTCATTTTCTGTCGTCATTATTAGGTCCATAATTTCTTGAATAGTTCCAAATTCATGTTGGTGATGAGGGATAGCATACAGCAAATTATTTTATAAAAATTTTATGATATTATTTTTTTACTGTACTGTATACTGTACTCACCCGCTTCTAGAGCCGTGGTCACGGAAGAGTAGAGCTATACCTCTACCCACCCTCTGGGCCACACCAGGCCTATAATGGGATCACTTTACCTCTACTGTATACTGTACTTATTTTAACTTACTGTATTTTAACCCTTTGACGCTTAACGACGGCTACAGTGGTCGTATGGCACCGCTAACCTCTAAACGTTGCATTTTATGTATTTATTCCACAAATATAGGTACTGAATATTTTAAACATGGTATATACTGTCCGTTTTTTTTTCTCTTCAAAATGCAGTTTGTTTCATAAATCTAATGCATTTGGTTCCTGTATTATTCACATTTTATATACAGAGTGTGCTTCAATTAAAAAAAAATAATTCCGGTGCCAAAAGGTTAATCATAATCTACTACGACATTGATTTTCATCACATGTAGAAACTCTTTAACAGTCAAGCTGAAACAAATGCTGCAAATATTACAGAAGACTCCCTGGAGAGGGCCTATTAAGTCAGGCTGAAATATGTCGGAGAACTAACCAATAAGTAAACTACAGAATGCAAGTTGGTAGTGACTCTTTGTGAATAACATTTAGTTACACATAAAACATCCAATGTTAAATTAACTTTTGTACCATTCATTGTCTGCAAACATTTTAAATTTTTGTTTTCACTAAGAAAACTACACAAAAAATTCCTATGAAATAATATTAATGTAAACCTGGACGATTTAAAACTGTGCAAGTTACAGGATACATGTATTTTAAATTGAACCTAAATTCAAATTGGTTCCTTCCTGTTACTAAAATCAGCATTTTCCATTTTATTCACCAAACCTAAACTCCCCTGCAACACATTTTTAAGAAACCTGAGTAAATCATTAAACTCACATCAGGAGTTGACTAGCTGATGGGACATACAATACCAACACAATGCTTCCTTCTGGTAATTAAAACTGAATATAATGTGCAGCATGTTCACATGAATCAATTTTGTAACATATTTTGGTTGAACCCAAAGCAATGAGCAACAACAAATATAATTAAAATGTTAAAAACAAAATCTGACAACTGTTGTATAAACCTTGCTGTCCTGGGTAGAATCCCGCTGGTGGTGGATTTTGCTGCCACGAAGTCATCTGGTTGAAAGGCTGCAAGGAGCGCCAAGACACAAAACAAAATTTGATTTGTTAGACCATCAAGGTTGCAAACAGCAACAAACAAAAAACAATACATTACAACTGCAAAATTATCTGAATATAAGGACAGCAAACTTTCAAACATCTTCTTAAATGAAAATACTATAATCACCAAAACTATCATCCATATTCTAGGGAAGCAGGGCTGAAAGAGTTCTACTTGACAATCCCGTCAGCTGCCAAGATTACATAGTGTTAGTGGAAAGTGTTTTAATGATCCTGTCAGCTGCCAAGTTTATGTAGTGTTAATGGTGGGAAAACGAAATATGCGCCTGCAACACTAATTGAATGATAGTGACTGGGGAATGCATACGTATGTGAAGAAAAACCTGTCCCCATGCCACTCTGTTCGCAAAAAACCCACGTCAACTGGCCTGGGATCGAACCCCAGACTCTATGATAGAAGAATGGCGACAGGGGCCATATGCAGCAACTCAACAAACCGGCTCGCAGAGTGGCGGGCATCCGCCATATGCTAAACTTCGAACTATCTGCATTTATAACAACCCAAGTCTAGGAGGTGAGACACGTGCGTCAGCCACATTCTAAATCAAGAACTTAATAAACAAATGCGTACTGTGTATAACCGAAGGCTATAAACTATGTCAACGGATATCCTACTGTTTGCATTATTTGCTTTATGGATTAACTGATTAGACGTATGCATCCTGACAGTGACAAGAGATCATGTAATAATGACACTTACTTTCCAAAATCCATCTCAATAAAACATCTAAAGCCTAACAAAACACACTATTTATAGCAGTAATAGTCCAAACAATATGCGACGTTGAATCACCAGGTCACAAGACATTCACGATGATCAATAACATTGTGCAACCTACATAATAATATACTTACATTTTTGGCAGTTTCAAAATAGTGCTGCTACAATATTACGTGTTTTAAGCCCTCTCAATAACGATAATAACAATACTAATAACAACTAATGTTGTCACTCAGAAAAGCAACACTTCTCAATGAAAATATCAAGCTACAACCACCATGGATAAACGCTACCACCCTGATAACAAGTAACGACGCACCACAGATTTTCTAGTACACTGATTATCATATATTGAGATGTGCAAGGGAACGACTACCACCCTTGGAAAAAATGACGTCACGCAACCGTCTCGCCATCTACCCGTAAGGAAGTAGTACTAAACGATGTGATGCACTTATTTCGTAGAACGTGGTGCATTTCCGTCCCATTCCGTTTTTAATATACTCGTTCCCTTGTCTGACGTGAACAAAATTTACTACACCTCAAACAGTAAACCAAGGGCAACGAAATAAGAACATACTGAATCAACTCTGGGCGACATCAGTGTGTCAATTCGTGACACTGCAGTTGATGAGGGCCAGCAACGACAGCCTGTCGGTAAAAACGTGAACTACTTTTCAACCCTACTGCCCTATCATATATATGATCTGTGACCCTACCCCATCTGAACCCATAATCGACGTTTTAACTAACTTCGGTACTACAATGGAACCGAGTATTTTTAGGGTAAAAAGAAGTGTATGTAAACTGGTGTCACTCATAACACTTAGTCGTGTACATCACAAGATGATAACTAACGACTGCGCTAGAACTTGCAAGGGCTGTCAACACATTGAATATACCAGCTATCGCAGCTAGATTACATTAAAACTAAGTCTTTCAAATGAAAGATACAGTAAGCTTCCAAAGTGCGCACCGAGTCATTGATTTTCGTGGAAACTACTCCTGATTATCAACGTCCATGATAAGAAAGCTTGAGTATAACATATCCATCCGTAATTGCGTTGGTCACATTGACGGAACTAATATTAATTTAACATCCGGTTTTTCTCCAAACTCCTCAGAAGTGACGTCTTTTAGATTACCAACTAAGGAAAATGGCGAAGAAAACTTACGATTTGTTGTTTAAGTTATTACTGATTGGCGATTCAGGTGTAGGGAAAACGTGTATACTGTTTAGGTTTTCAGATGATGCCTTTACAACGACGTTCATATCAACTATAGGTGAGTTTGTGATTCGAATTAATCGGAGCACGGGAAACTGTTTTAATTATCTGTTGTAATGGAAAGGGTGGGTAATCATATGCAAAGAATAATTTGTCGGTGACACAGCAAATTTGTCTTCAGTCACAAATACGAGAAAAGGTACAGGTGGCCTTGAATGTTACGCATAAAACATTTCTTCGCGCCATGTATGTTCATGTGTTGAAGATCCAGTGATAGCACACTAGCTTGCACAGGGGTGGGGCGAAGCATTCGCGATAGCCAGTTAACAAGCATTAAGTTTCAAAATTTAGATTAATTTGTAGTCTGAATGTGCACACAATATGAGTGACCGGCTGATGAAACGCTATTGAACATTTCATTAAACTGCTATCTTGTTAACTAAATATGTACCTCTCTTGAAAATAAACCATTATGTATAGGATTGCGATATTTGTCGTATATATGAAGTGTGCTGTCGGTATTTGGGTGGTAGGTTAATGCCTGTTATAATGTATATATATATTTTTTTTTTTTCAGGAATTGATTTCAAAATAAAAACTGTAGAGCTCCGAGGGAAAAAAATCAAACTTCAGATATGGTATGTGTTTGTAAGTTAATCAGATTGGAATGCAGATTAATGCATTTGTACTTGATGGTTTTAATTCTGTCATCCATTTGCAGGGATACAGCAGGCCAAGAAAGATTCCATACCATCACAACTTCGTATTACCGAGGTGCAATGGGTATAATGCTGGTTTATGACATTACAAATGAAAAGAGTTTTGAAAATATAGTCAAGTGGTTGCGAAATATTGATGAAGTAAGTATCTTGTAACTAGTCTGTGCAGGTCAATTTAAATAAGTGTAAACAGGTTAGGGAAAATGTCATCTTCAAGTGTAATACTTTGGGCTTTGTAAACAGATCCTGTAAATGAGAATTGAGCATGTTCCATCATTGAAGAGTGGTCATCTGGGATGTGGTAATAGTTTAAAAGGTGGGTACCATCATTGTGAAAGAACCTGCTGCTTTAGTATTCAGGGTAAAATGTGTACAGTTTGATGATAAAAGTAGAAGGAAGACAAAGGCAGAATCACGAGACTTGAAAAAGATTTTTGCTTACAAAACATTTAATAGTATGTACAAGTTTATTGGTTTTACATATTGAATGACTTCATTTGTGTGGTAATGTAGAACATTTGTATTGATAGTATACAAAAACCTCAGCCTTTTTAAATTTAATTGATACTTTTGTGATAATTTAAGATATAGGAAGGTTTTAACTTAAAAACAGATTGAAAATCAATGTTGTGCTTCATTGTAGGATTGGTTGCTTTCTTATTTTCAGAGATTTGTGCCCAGTACATTTTCAGGCAATAGAACCAACATAGGGTCTGCAAATTCGACATGTATTTTAAAGGTTACGAACAGCTCCATGCTTTGGCTATACTAATAGCCATCATCAGGCTTTACAGTAGAAAATAAAAAGTTTTGACATACGACCGCAAAATGTAGTAAGAGATTTCAAACTTTATAGTGAATTCATTCACAAAACCAGTATAAAGTGTCTGAACTAAAAATGAAATGGAATTTTAACTCTTAGGTCAAATTGTGTAGTGATGTTGCATAGAATCCATTGTAAAATTTATGATCTCTTACCACATTTTGCATGTGTTTGTCAGCACTGTTTCCCCCCCCCCCCCCCCCCCCCCCCTTCCCTCCTGGCGCCGGGGTTGGGGGGTGGTTGAGTGGATGTTTGTTGTTTTTTGTTATATTTTATTATTTTTTTGTTTTTTGATTAAATTCCTTTTTAAAATTTTTTTCTCCTTCCCCCATTTTGGATTGTTTTTTACCCCTTTTTTCCCCCCCCCCCCCCCGCCTGTATGACCCAGTGGTGAATGTTAGTATAGGTGAAACATGTAGCTGTTGATATTCTTTACAATACAAGTTTTATTGATGTATTATTTGTTGGCTCTAGTGTATTCTTCTTGCTTATAGTTAAAAATCACATGGTCAGGTGGGCCTGTTGCATGTTTTTTAAGGGTAAAAACTGTGGTAGAGTGAAAACAGAATGTGGTGGCACACGCGCAGAAACCAGATTTGGTCTTTCAGCGAAATGGACGAGTCCATTTTTATCGGCGGGGGTGTCATTTCAGTCGGCTGCTAGCAGCCGAAGTATGCGCATCAGCGGTAGTAATGCTGGATAGACCGTGTCTGATACAGGGCAAGACTGCTGGCTACCCCCTCCATTCGCTTTTTTCCCCTTCACTTCTCCACCCGTGTGTTTCCGTGTGCCACCAGATTCCGTTTCTACTCTACCACAGGAAATGTACATTTTAGTAAAAACCGATAAATATTACTGTTGAACACTATATTTTTTTGTGACTAATAGCTGTTCATGGCTGCACAGTGCTGTAATGTTATCGTTCATACTTGCGTACTGCTTCAAGAATTAAGCATTTAACAGGTTCAGAAATTTATAAATTTGTTACATTGTTTTTTAATTCAGGTAAAATAGTTTTCGTGGCATATACTGTTCATATACTGTTCATATTTGATTTGCCACCTGATAGGAAGCAGTACAGTTGTCCCTTTGTGTTCCATGAAGACATAGGGGAGTGGAGATACAGTGGATATTGCATGGACTTGTATGCTGTACATACAGTTCCTCTCATTGACAGGCAGTTAGACAATAAATTGATGTGAAAGGAACAGTAGTGGGGCTGGTGAAGTTCAGTGTATGCATAGTAACGATAATTTAAAAACAGTCTTGTCAGCTTCTTTGGTTGTTTAAGTCCTATATAGATATGAATTCTCATGATCCCCAGTTTTCCCTATTCCCTCTCAAATTTTCTTTTCTTCCCATTCTAATGTGTCTTGTTTTGTGTGACAGCAACATGATGCACAGGGTTGCCTTATTGATGTCACATAACACTGTTGAGTTAAATTTGGTACATCAGAAAGTTTGAAGATTCAAGTCTTCTGGGATGTGATGCTGTGTCACTGGGTGACTGATCTCAGCTGCTCATGGGATCTGCTTGCCCAGCAATACAGCGTTAAAATCTCTGAAGACATCGTCTGCAGCGGCACTGCTATGAGAACCACAGATCTCACACCAGTAAGTTTGATAGAATGAATCACAATTTTTCTTATTTCAGCATGCAAATGAGGATGTTGAGAAGATGATCCTTGGTAACAAGAATGATATGGAGGAGAAGAGAGTTGTGAGCAGAGAGAGGGGTGAAGCAGTAAGTATTGTAACAGTGAGAGAGTTGTGAGTGGCAGAAGCAGTTTGTACTGTAACAGGGAATTCATACAGGATAATTCCTTTACTATCAGGTTACGCACACTTACGAGTGTTACATTCACAGTCTTCTCACTCTGCATCCATATTGTCTGTAATGGTAGGATTCGTCAGACAGTCTTGCAGAAGTGTTTGGAGGATTTCTTTCTGTTTTTAATTTGCTAAGATTTTCATGTACAGAGCTGTAGTTAAAATCACTCTCAGTTCACTGATATGCAAAAACTTGCTGTCTTTCATCGGCACTATCTAGGTTCCCATTTTGAAATACTTCGGCATTCACAAAAACCTGTGCTGTACTTATTGTTGCCTCTTCATAAACTTGGTATAATATTTTTTTAAATATTGGTTGTTTTTTCTCCATTGCCATTGGATTAGTATTTAAATGTTTACGCATGTTTATAAAAAAATGCATTATTTGAACATAAAAAGATAAAATCGTGAAATAAGTGGAATTTTGTGGAATATAAAATGAATTATGTAGCATAGTTTTAAAAATTCAGTAAATTTCCATGTTACGTAAATATACAAAATGGATTTTGAGGGATGTTTTTATGTGTTTTTGTGTATGTGAACATAGGTTGTTTAAAGGTTAAACTGCGTGATTCCCCGTTCTAGCAGTTTAACACCAACTTTTTGGCAAAAAGAAAGCTATGGGATCTGAGGTTTTTAATGGTGTTGCCAAAGATCCATTTGGTACTAGGAGGCAGTAATGAAATAAATTGTGATCAAAATGTAGGGGCTGTGTATAAATTGTATCTAGAATGTGGGAATCTACTTTTGTAGAATGTGGGAAGCTGTGTTTAAAGGAACACTTCTCTTTTTGCAGATTTAGTTCTGCATTTGGAGTCAAATATTTGTATTTCAGATGCTAGATATAATCAGTCTTGATACAGGAGATGGTAGGATTCATTCATTCCATTGTTGTATGCAGAATGCAATGATTCCTTGCCATTCTCAGGAGCTTCTTCCATTGCTCTCTGTTATGTACTACTTTGTTATGTCACCCTTCTCCACCAACTCTTCTTCCAGCCTCTCTCACCTCATCTTGCCTTCTGTTTCTTGGTCTACTTCACAATCTTGTTGTTCCCAAATTCATATATAATGCCCTTTTGGGAATTCTATTTTCTTCCATTCTCTGTACATGCCCAAACCAACATAATCTATTTAACCTTATTGTCTCTATTATAGTAGGTTTTTTTTAAACACATGCATACATTTCTTTATTGGTTAATATCCTCCAATTTTCTTTTTTGTTGTCATATACTGGGCCTAAAATTCTTCTATACACTTTCCTTTCAAAAATGTTCAATTGCTTTCTGTCCTTTTTGTTAGTGTCCCAGTTTCTGAGGCACATGTTAACATTTTGTGTATTGTTGTGCTGTGCGCTAGTCTTAATTTTAGTTTCTTTGGTATGTTTTTATTTTTAAAAAATTTTTGTAGCATAAAATATGTTTTGTTAGCATTTTTTATTCTTTCTTGCAAGTCTATTTGGTTATTGTTATCTTCATTAAGTATAACACCTAAATATTTAAAATTTTCCACTCTTTCAGATTTCTAATGTTTTATTTTCAAATGTCCTATTTTATTTTTCTTTAAACTATTTTTCCTTTCCACTATCATATATTCTGTCTTTTCTTGATTTATCTGTAGTCTGAACTTTCTGGCATTGTTTTCCATTTCTCCAAAAAGTTTTCTGATTGTTATTTAAAAAAAGTTCAATTTTTTGAGTGAAAAGCTGGAGGTTTTCTTGGTTTTATAGCAACACATCTTTTATGAGATTTGAGATATTTATAGCTGTGTTGCTGAGGATTCAGGTTTTCTAAGATATGACGCTATGTCATTGGGTGTGAGGTTCGTGACATTTTGATAAAATGCTGTACCTTTGTCTACAAGGGTCAAGCAGTCCCAGAGCATTCATTGAGTATTTCCCCATGTTTCAAAGGAACTTCTGGAACCTCTTGCTCAGCAACATAACATCACATCCCAGACCTGAATTCTCAACACATTTTGTTTCACAGCACTTCCCTGGTGTACAGTGATGGGATATCAAGAATGCCATTGGTTTTCATTGTTGTGTGCTTGAATGCTGAGTAACAAATGACATGGTTGATTTGTCTCAGATTGCACGGGAGCATGGGATCAGATTCATGGAAACTTCTGCCAAGGCAAACATCAATATAGATCGAGCTTTCAATGAATTGGCAGAGGCCATACTGGACAAGACAGCAGGGAAGGATCCGACTGAGGCACCGGATCGAGTGCTGGTGGACAAACGAGTGGACAGAGGTTCAAACAGGTGTTGCTAGGTGAAAAGAATCAAAACAAATACAGAGAAAGACTGGGGATTCTACTTGTTAAATGTATCAAGTATGTTGCTTTGTGTTCTGCTGAGGAGCATTCCTCTTTTCTGGGTTAACTGGTTGGATTCAGAAATTGGTAATGTGGTATCTATTACAGAAAAAAGCTTAGTCTACAATGCTGGGTAATTCTGTTGCATTGTGAAGTGAGAAGAGCGAGTCCATCATTTGCTAGGAATAACATTCACCGTGGTTGTTGGCAATTTTCTTGAATTTCCCGTCTTTCTCTCCGTTTGACCAAGAAGCAAACACAGCCACCATGGTGCTAGAAAACAGACATTTAAAGTGGGATCTAATTAAAAGAAAGTTCATTTAAGTGAAGCTAAGATAGAATATGTGAACTTATTATAAGTTTTTGTGAAAACATTTGTTGTGTGTGAATATACCATTCACCATTAAGTGGCTACAGGCTCATAAAAAAAGGCATTTTGTGCAGAAGGGATGTTCGAGGTGATTCATTCATGTGACTATTTGGGTTACAAAGTCCCCAAGTAAGAGAAAGGCTACGCATGCATTTAAGTGAGTCTTCTCTTGTTAGCCGAATGTATTGTGTAAACCAGTCATCTCATGATAGGTGTCGCTGCCTTTTCTATTAAATAAAACTCAGTGTGCTGATTCACAATGAAACAATGCCAAATCATGTGGACTGTTGTAATATGAGTGAGTATGGCTATTGTCATGGAAACAGTCTTTTCCTAACTGTACAATCTTCAAATTTTACCATAGCTTTTGTTTAGCAATATCATTAATAATAATAGATGAGTGTTATTTGACAGACCACTACAGAGCTGTTCAGATGTGAGAACACCCCAGCAAGTCAAAGGGTTGTGTCTGCAGTAATGGTGGAATACATTAGATTAGCATCTGTGCAGCTCTGTTTAATGAAGGCTTAACTACAGTTATGGATATTTTTTAAAGTATCTAATTTTTTAAGTCTAATTTCTATCGAACATACATACACAACGTAGACGGAAATAGTGTCTAAACTGTTACCTGTTCACTTATCCTTGTATGTTGCTAAATGCTTTAAACCTGCACATAAATACCTACAGTCATGACAGACTCTTTCAAGCACAATCAGGCTTTCGTACAAATGCAGCAGTTTCTTTATAAATTTCATATACGTTCTATCTTCTCAGAGCAATTGAATATTGTTATTTTATATCACAATAGAGATGTATTCAATTTCCTTAAATACATAATTAATTGTGTTAATGCATCTGTATTTATAACCCAGCTGTACTTCCCAATCTGTATTTATAACCCAGCTGTACTTCCCAATCTGTATTTATAACCCAGCTGTACTTCCCAATCTGTATTTATAACCCAGCTGTACTTCCCAATCTGTATATATAACCCAGCTGTACTTCCCAATCTGTATGCTGTTCAAGATGATATTGTGTACCTGAAGATTTCAGGTTCTCACAGCAATGGATATTATTAACATCATGGTTTTCTGAGGTGTGATGTCACTTACACTTATAGAAATTCATTTCGGAGAAATGTACAAAACTGTGACGTAAGTCAGGTGCTGCAACATCGTCATTGAACATGTAATGTTGCTGGAGGTATATCTGGTCTTGACTGAATTCACTGTGTAGGAGAGCTTTTACCATGCCTACTAATTCGGTCCCTTTCCCTACCAACTTAGAAATTCCTTTGTCTGGGCTTTTCTTGATGAAAACATTATTTTGCACCCAAGTATGGAAAGCTAATATTCAGACCAACAAATGAGAAAAACCACCTGCAGTCATACTAATAGTGTGGTGAAGTAGGAACCACTTCATTTTCAGGAAATCCTCTCATTGCACAACTGACAGTCTGGATATCCTGTTAGAATTCTTATAGTTTTCCTCAGTCCCTTTGGGCAAATACTGGAGCGCTATCTCAATTGGGGTGTGAGTACGTGTTTCACATCAAATCTGACTTATGATTGGCTGTTTTCAAAGCTGGACCTTATACAGTCAAAGATACTGATATTCATTACATGAATCTAAATAAATGTCATGCACATAAAGCCACATTAAGGTATGTTGAACAGGCATTATGATTACTGTATAAATGAACAACATAAATACCAACCCACAAGTACATGTACATATAGCTGTGCTATAAAGGATCTGTTGGTATAGACCATCAGAAGTTCATATTGTACCTAAGCCCATTACTCCAGAGGAGGTACTTCTTGGTCATCCATAAAATCAATTAATGCCGTACATCCTGCCTCATCTGCTCTGAGACTTTCACAGTGTTGATCACCATTCTTTATTTTGACAATGTTGCTGAAGTCCATGTCATCAGCTCTCCCAATTTCCAGCAACTCTCGTCTGTAACATACCAGCAGGTTGTCGTGGTCAGTTTTGGTTGCTAGCCATGTGTTGTGCTGCTGTAACCCTGCACTCATGCCACCAGATGACTGGCTTGCACGTTTTTAATACCAATACTGTCACACCCAGAGCTGGGATAGTGTAGTTAGTGTTGTGGCTAGGCCACAGGCTGTATGATCTGGGGTTTCATTCCTGGCAGAGGCAAAAGATTTTCCTCTGCTTCAAGATGTCCAGACAGGCTCTGGGGACCACCCACCCTCCTAATCAGTGGGTATCAGACGGGGGTTCTTTCCTTGGTTGGTAAAGTAGCTGGAGCAAGAAGTTGACCACTCACCTCCAATCCAGGGCTCAGTTGCAGAATGAATGGAGCTATACCTCTGCTCACCCTGTGTGCCTTTGTGTGGAGAGGGTAAAATTTACCTCTTTACTAATACCCCCAAGTTGAAACCTGGTTGCCAGTCCAATAGCACAGGAGACAATCAGACTTACAGGTGTGTAGTTGTGTTACCCTTTCAACAAACTGTCAAGGTCATCATCTTACAGCCCTTGGTGTAGCATGTGAGGATACTGAAGAATGTCGCCTGTTTTCAGCTACTGGACTGGAATTTACTTCAACAATCTTCATCAGATATGAAGAATTATACCTATGATAGTTGGTCGTAATGCAAACTTGAGTGTCAGCTGAATGCATTACAAATGAACTAACCCATGTACTGTAGAAGTCCCATGGATTGACCATCCCCACATTTTTTAGCTGTTATGTTTCTCACTCCACATAGCTGTGTTTTCCAAGACAGAATTTTGTGACTACAGATAATGTCATTCTCACCCCAAAATTAGCTGTATATATATATATATCTCTCTCTCTGCCAACTATATTTTTCATGACAACCCTATCACAGGTATAATACAATATGCCATGTGTGTGCCGCACCTCACAAATGGATTCTACACCCTCACCTAGGAGGGCAGAGGCCATGAAGTACAACAAAGACCACAGGGGCACAAGACAAGCAACACTAAACATATGAATACTACATACTGGCTGGAAAGACATACCGCAATGTGTTTGAATGAGTTCTTGTTGCATTGGCTTGCTTCCCAGTTTTAGCATGCTTTGCTGTCTTTGGTTTTACTACAGCATTTGCCTGCAAACAATCACCAGTTATATTCTGTGTTTGATGGATGTCAACAGAGGTATTTGCAGACAATGTGAGATTCAATTATATACAGATTTACATGGCAGTAAGGATTCATAATATGACATCATGTACAGTGGCTAAACATGCTGGATACACCATCACTTCTACCCCGAAGTTGGAGACAGTAGATTCCTTTGAAATGTTGGCACATACATATGAGACTACATGGCCTTGCATCCCATTAGAGCATAATCTTAATATTGACTGCTGAGAGAACTTCAGATCTCATATTGATATTAAATTGATTCAGTATGAACACATCACCTTGTACCCCAAATATTACACGGAAACTATACCATCATAACATACACATCAGTTTTAAATATCATTGATCTCATATTGATACTTGCAATTTGTAGAGTAACATGCAAATACATCTGTAAGTGGCAGGGGGTGGTTTTACAATCTTGTTGATCCGACCCTTCAGAACGATATAACAATAGTAAATCTTGAATGTTTGTCACATCCTTTCCACAGAATGTCCATACCTTTGGCATAGTTAGCACAAGATGACCTGTTGTTTGCGATCTCTGAGCTGTTGATGACTCTACGTTAATTTCCTCGGGAAAAACAATTTGGAATATCTTGCCTTTGATGAGCACTTTGACATATGTTGGCTGGACGTCCACCTCTAGGAGAGAAGTGTCCAAATATCTGCAATACCACATGTTAGCATTTGACGAGAACATGTCAGTTTTGACATTATCATGGTGGTGTACTTTAGGATTTTGGCCATTTTAGATGTGATGCTGTGACAGGGGGCGAGTGGCTCTCATTGTTTTGAAGGAATGCATTTCCTTATTGTCTTCATTCACAAAGGTCAAGTGGAAGAAGCAGAATGACTCTTAGTCCACTTGACCCTTGAGAATAAAGGCAGTATACTTGTATTCCTTTAAACCATCTAGAACCTCTCACCTATTCACAAAATGTTCATATGCATAGTAATGGGATGTGACACAGAGTACACATAAGAGGGTCCCCTGCGGCGTCAGTAACTTTCTGCCGAACTACACTGTGTCTCGTACCAGAATCACACAAGAACACACTGTATTCATGAACAGGGTACTGAGAAAGATACATGGAGCTAAAGCAAGAGGAAGCAACTGGCATAATTAGGAGCTTCATAAGTTCTGCTGTTCATTGGATATTAAAGGAAGAGGGGATGGCTTGGACATGTGGCATGGGTAGGAAACGAGAGAAATGTAAGGAATGCATGCATTTTAGCCAGGAAACTTGAAAGGGAAGACACCAATCAATAGACCCCGGCATAGATTGAAGGATAATATTAAAAATGGATATTAAATAAACAGAGTATGAGAATTTTATGTTTAAGTATAGGGGCAATTGGCAGGTTGTTGCAAACACAGTAGTGAATCAGCACTTACAGAAATAGACTTGGAATTTCTATATGAATTGTGGGACTGCTGGTTTCTCAAGGTGGACTCTTCACCATGAAGTTGCTTAGTTGCAAGGCTCATTATGTTGTGTTAATGTTGGAAGGTGATAATGTTACCCAAAGAATTAAATTTTTTCTGATGTCTCCAGTTGTGACCTTCCAAATTTCCTAGCTTTTACTCACTGGGCAAAGGCAAAGAAATGCTCTTTTATATGAGGGTGATGATAATGAGCAGCTAATTGTGGGCTTCAGTGGTCTATAAAACTGTACTTGGCAGAAGTGAGAAATGGGGAAGCACACAGAAAGGTCTAAACTGGCTTTCTAAGGATATAGTAGATGAAGGACCCATAAATGATTAAGGGTTTTTAGATATTTGAATGTCCTTCATGTACAGACTTCCATGAAAACTAATCATTTCACTTAAAATTTTGCATGGCACAAAAGCCTGAGCACAGATATGGTAGCACCAACCTATCTTTCCACATTAATCACAAAACACATGCCAAAACATCATTACATACTTATACACAGCAACATCCAGCAGTAGGCTGTTCGTATCATCATCCTCAGTGAGAACAAATGGAATTTTGGCCTCATTAACATTGAGAGGTTTTCCATCAGCATTGAACAGTTTGTATTCCCGTTTTGGTGGTTTACTTGGGTCATTATCCCGCCCCTTCTCTTTCTGTTGCTGGTGTTCCAAAACGTGTGCTGCTATCTGCAGCCTTGTCTCTGGGCTATGATCGCTCACTTCAGACCAAAACCTATAGAAACAAAAGAACTGACACATAGTGATTTGTGAGGCTATCACTGCCTAAGACGAATACAGTGTAGTCTGGTAGAAATGTTCAGATGTTTCAGATGAACATGCTGCCTTCCTCTTTGGTGTAACATATCCCTTTGAAATATTGGTAAATTTCTACCAATCATGCCATCACTTCTCACAAGGAACAATTCTTCAGTTCATTTAT
>Ga0123355_10008412_pt1 | contig 15591 bp, 19 predicted proteins | sample TergutEmb28metaG_3_FD_89872 | JGI IMG/M metagenome (GOLD analysis project Ga0123355, IMG submission 89872) | Embiratermes neotenicus P1 segment gut microbial communities from Petit-Saut dam, French Guiana - Emb289 P1 | ecosystem: Host-associated > Arthropoda: Insects > Digestive system > Gut ... | reverse complement strand
TTCCCAGAAGTTATCATCAAAAAATGGAGATGTGTAGGAAAATGACCACTCGCCCCTGACATCCAACTCCCAGATAAATGGCAATAAAAAGCTTACACCCGCATCCGTATTTGTATGCGACACCATCACCGGCATTGAAGAAATAGGCGGCTGTTCCATTGCACTCTGCAACTCCTGCAATGTGATGGATATATTAACGGTATCACCTGTATCGTCCAGTATTTTTTGAGCGGCCAGCCTTGTTATGGGCGCAAGGATGTCAAAGTGATCGCCGCCAGGCACTACAAAGGGGTGCACATTTGCATTTGTGGTTGCCCGATCCATATTTCTTATGGCATCTGCATTACCGCCTGCACCCTCAATTATAAATGTGGGGGAACTGATATCGTCCAGCCAGTGAATGGGTGAACGCAGCTCCCGCTCGGCCGCTTCCCTGAGGTTGAAGGTAAATTGCGTTTGATTATGCTCGGCAATATCATCCACAGGGCCAAAGGAAAACACCGCCCTAAATACATCGGTATATGCAGAGGCAAGCAGCACTCTTGTGCCGCCTGTACTATGGCCGCCCAAGTATATGCGGGAAGAATCCACGTAGGGTAATGCAGCTGCAAACTCGAATGCCGCCACGATGTCATCTATTTCGCCAAACAACGATTCAAAGTAACCCGGGTTACCATTTGCTCCCCTGAAAGATGGATACATCATGAGGATGCCTGCTTCCCTAAAAGCAGCGGCACTTTGGTCGTTATCCCAATCGCCATATGACCACGGGAATTCGCTGATACCATTACTCCAGCCACCTACCACCCAAATTATCAACGGATGCTGCTGGCCGTCTCCCGGGTCACTGGATACATAGGCAGCTAAACTGCCTACCGGAGAGGTAAAATGGACCAGGTCAAAGACCCCTTGCGGCGGGGTTGGGATTGCAAAATCATTGGTATTATTTCTTGTCAGGGAGGTAGTAAAGCCGCTTCTGGCTTCTGCGAAGGTCAGGCCTTCAAATTGCCTTTCGTAAATATCATCTGAGCAGGCAGATAATACAAGCACAACTATAAATGCGGTTAATGCAATAATTTTTTTCATGATTTCTCCTTTGGGTTTATTTCAATTCGTCATAGATTTTATCATAAAGCTTGCAAATTAAACAGCTATTCAAACAAATCAAGATGGCTCTTCCATTGTGTAGGTGATTTCGTCACCATGCACCTTAGCATAGTTACTTCCCCAATGATAAATGGCGGCGAGGATTGGCTTTATGGTTTTACCCAAATCGGAAAGCGAATATTCTACCTTTGGCGGCACAACCGGGTACACCGTGCGTATGACCAGATTATTTTCTTCCAGTTCACGCAGTTGCTGCGTCAGCATTTTGGGAGTAGCTTGGAGAATTAATCTATTTAACTCTCCAAAGCGCAAAACCTTATCCAGCAAATGCCAGAGGATAATGGCCTTGTACTTTCCACCTATCATATCCAAAGTCAAAACGACCGGACAGTTGGTTTCGTTGCGGTTGTTCATTGTGCTGTCTCCATTTTATAGTATCGTTTTGGGTAGTATATCACAAAAAAGTGCGTACTTGCTGCATCGAAAATTAAATAGTAATATATTCGCAGGCCTAAGTCTAACGAAAGGGGTGCGACAAACATGGAAGAAAAAAATCTGTACAAATCCACATTGCAGATGTCCTGAAACATGCACATGCGCTCCTTGCCAATGCACGGAAGAAAAACCTTGCGATTGCTCCAAGTAGAAGATGTTTTATAGTGTAGCATACATAAAAGTCCGCCATAGCGGGCTTTTTTCTTTTTAGATGAGATTGCAGGCTCATTAAACACGCGTCCCATATTATTTGTCCTATGCCTTGCAATTTTTAACACTAATTTTGTTTAACTCCCATTTTGCCTATTATGTATGATAAAATAGTTTCGTTATTCATGACGAAGGAGTTAATCATATGAAAAATCAATGGTTTGAAGAGCAGGAAGAACAATCCCTTATTAAATCACGTATTGTATCCAAATATTTCAGAGAATGGGCCGGAGTGATGCTTGGCACTATAAAAAAATATGAACGTCAAGAACAGAAACTGGCGTATATCGACTTGTTTGCAGGGCCGGGACGTTATAACGACCAAAGTAAATCAACACCAATTCTTGTTCTGGAAACTATCCTTGCTAATCCAGAGCTTAGTAATCGTATGGTTACGCTTTTCAACGATAAAGATAGCATCAATGTCGAAAATTTAAAGACTGCTGTTGCACAACTGCCAAACATTGAAAAACTTCAATATTCTCCTGTTTTCCTTAATGAGGAAGTCGGTGATGAGATTGCACAATGGTTTGGACAGCAAAGCTCAGTCCCTACATTCTTTTTTGTAGACCCGTGGGGATATAAAGGTTTATCACACAATCTAGTTTCAGCAATAATTAAAGACTGGGGCTGTGATTGTGTATTCTTTTTTAACTATAACAGAATCAATATGGGGGTCAACAACCCGACTATTGAACCACATATGTTATCTCTTTTCGGGCAAGATCAGTTGCAAAAAATCCGTGAAAGAGTAACGAGAGCTCGTCCAGAAAAAAGAGAATCTATTATTATGCAGGCATTGTGCTATGCATTCAAAGAAAATGGAAGGAAGTTTGTTTTACCCTTCCGTTTTAAGAATGCCGCTGGTTCTCGCACAAGCCATCATTTGATTTTCATATCAAAAAGTTTTCGAGGCTATGACATTATGAAAAGAATTATGGCAGAGGAAAGCACCGACAACAGCGATGGTGTAGCAAGTTTCGAGTACAACCCACAAGACCTTGGGTACAAGCAAGGTTCACTGTTCGACATGCTATCACGACCTTTGGATGAATTGCAAGGGATGCTTATTGAGCAGTACAATGGACAAACGATTGACTTTTTACAGCTATATGAAGACCATAGTGTTGATACACCATTTATCAAAAAGAATTATAAAGATGTTTTGCGTTTTATGTACGATGCCGGAATCATTACCGCAGTAAGTACAAAAACAAATAAGCCACCGTCAAGGGGCTTTGCTGATGAGATGCGAATTACGTTTGGAGGTAAGCAATGAGTACAACAAAAATCGAGTGGACTGATAAAACATGGAACCCTGTCACCGGTTGTACAAAGCTTTCAATCGGATGCGCCAACTGTTATGCCGAGATTATGGCTAATAGGCTTTGTGCCATGGGTGTGGGCAAGTATGCAAACAAATTTACCCCTACTCTACACGAAGATGTTCTTAATGAGCCTTTAAAATGGAAAAAATCTCACACAGTTTTCGTCTGCTCTATGGCTGACTTATTCCACGATACTGTTCCATTTAGTTTCATTGATAAGGTTATTAATACCATTAAGCGATCTCCTAATCATCGCTATCAGATACTTACGAAACGTGCCGCCCGCATGGAGGAGTACTTTACTTCAAATGCCGTTCCTGATAATGTATGGCTTGGTGTAACCGTAGAATCACCCACTGAAGTTCCCCGCATTGATTCATTGAGAGGCTTGCAATCTGCTATCCGATTCATTTCATGTGAACCATTGCTAGATGACCTCGGTACAATCGACCTAACGGATATAGATTGGGTTATTGTCGGCGGCGAAAGTGGTGTTAAGGCTCGTCCCATGAAACCAGAATGGGTACGCTCCATATTTCAGCAATCAGAGGAGCAGGGAGCAGCATTCTTCTTCAAACAGTGGGGAACATGGGGGTCAGACGGCGTTAAACGTAACAAAAAAGCCAATGGTAAAGCTCTTGATGGAAGAATAATTCAGATGATGCCTGAACTGGCAATGAGATAAACTACAAAAGCAAGATAAAACCATATAAAGGCGTGATACCATGTTCTTTGATCCGAGTTATAACCCCTACCCTTCCCACAGGGCTGTTGTATATGGCAAAAACGGCTGTGTGGCTACCAGTCAGCCACTGGCGGCGGAAGCAGGGCTATATATTATACGACAGGGCGGCAACGCCATTGATGCCGCTATCGCCACGGCCGCCTGCCTGACCGTGGTGGAGCCAACATCCAACGGCATCGGCTCCGACGCCTTTGCCATCGTATGGACTAAAGGCGAGATGCATGGGCTTAATTCCAGCGGCCCTGCACCTGCATCTATTTCCATTGATGCAGTCAAAAAGCTGGGCCATGATAAAATGCCTACATTTGGATGGGTGCCTGTTACCGTGCCCGGCACACCCGCTGCCTGGGCAGCCCTCAGCAAGCGATTTGGACGGATGCCGCTCATAGATATACTCAAGCCTGCCATTGATTATGCTAAAAAAGGTTTCCCCCTATCACCTACGCTTGGATATTACTGGGGCAGGGCATATGACATTTACAAAGCAAATAACACAAACGGCGAGTTTGACGAGTGGTTTAAAACATTTGCGCCCAATGGCCGTCCGCCCAAAACCGGAGAGATATGGAGCTCCAAAGCGCACGGAGATACCCTTGAAGATATTGCGGCAAGCCATAGCGAAAGCTTTTATCGTGGTGATATTGCCCGGAAAATAGCAAAGGCTTCGCAGGATGCCAATGCTTTTTTAGCATATGACGATCTGGCTGCCTTCAAGCCGGAATGGGTTACGCCAATAAACATGCATTACCGTGGCTACGATATCTGGGAAATCCCACCCAACGGCCAGGGTCTTGTGGCTTTAGCTGCTTTAAATATGCTAAAGGGGTACGAGTTCACCTCACGGGAAACGGTAGACACGGCGCATAAGCAAATTGAAGCCATAAAGCTTGCTTTCGCCACAGGCAAGCAAGTGATTACGGACCCACTTCACGCCAACAAAGACCACATCAACTGGCTGCTCAGCGAAAATTTTGCCCAGGAAGCACGGGCACAAATCAGCGAAAAGGCCAGGATGCCCAGCCCCATGAACCTGCCTAAAGGCGGCACCGTTTACCTATGTACTGCCGACGGCGAAGGCAATATGGTATCCTATATACAAAGTAATTACATGGGCTTTGGCTCTGGCATTGTTGTCCCCGATACGGGTATTGCATTACAAAACCGAGGCCACGACTTTAGCTTAGACGAAAATCACGTCAACTGCCTGCAAGGCGGCAAGCGTACATACCATACAATAATCCCCGGTTTTTTAACCAAAGATGGCACGCCCATCGGCCCCTTTGGGATTATGGGCGGATATATGCAGCCTCAGGCTCATGTACAGGTGATGATGAATACCATCGACTTTGTGCTAAACCCGCAAATGGCGTTGGATGCGCCACGCTGGCAATGGCTTGACGGCAACACTGTGGAGCTGGAATACAACTTCCCAAGACATATTGCAGAAGGCCTTGCGGCACGAGGGCATGATATACGTATTGCCCACAACTCCGGTAGTTTTGGACGAGGGCAAATTATCTGGCGTGACAGCCAAACCGGCGTACTGGCCGGAGGTACAGAATCAAGAACAGATGGAGCGGTGGTGGCATTTTGATATACAAAGACATTTTTATAGCATTTTTCCGAAGCGGGCTGCTTTGTTACGGCGGCGGGCCAGCGTCAATACCTCTGCTGCACAAGGAAGTTGTAGATATCTATAAATGGATGGATACCGAAACCTTTGGCGAGGTAGTGGCCCTTGGCAATACCCTTCCCGGCCCCATTAACCCCAAAATAGCGGGCTATGTGGGCTACCGTGTCGGCGGTGCATTGGGCTGTGCTATTGCGCTTGGCGCAACGGCCATCCCCACCGTGATATTGATGATCGTACTGCTGACTACCCTTTCTCAATTTCAACATTTCACATGGGTGCAAGGCATGACCCGAGCCATGATGCCTGTGGTTGCCGTGATGTTGGGTGTTATGGCTGTGCAATTTTTACAGGCGGCCTCTAAAGGGCTTAAATGGCCTATCATCATCGCTCACGTACTCATCACCTTTTCCCTGATATGGTTTTTAAATGTCCACCCGGCAATTATTATTGCGGCACTTCTTTTATGGGCATTATTTGGACAATCATTCCAAAGTTTATTTCATCGGAAGGGTAAAGGTAGCCAATCGTGATATATTTAGAAATTTTTTGGGTATTTTTTATGACCAATATTTTAGGCTACGGCGGCGGCCCTTCTACCATCCCTTTGGTTCAGCACGAGGTGGTAGAGGTTTTTGGCTGGCTGACTGAGGCCGAGTTTACGGAAGTTTTAGCCATGGGCAATGCACTGCCCGGCCCCATTGCAACAAAAATGGCAGGCTATATCGGCTTCATTAAAGGTGGATTTTTTGGTGCAGTGGTTGCCCTCATCGCCACCGTCCTGCCATCCATACTGCTTATGCTGGCTCTGATGAGCACCCTCATGAAATATCGTGAATCGCCTCAGGTCAAGCGGCTTACATTATACATCCGGCCGACAGTTGCCGTACTTTTAGGCGCAATAGCCATCCAGCTTTTGATGTTCAGCTGGCAGGGGATGAGTCAAATACATCTCATCATACTAGCGGTTGCAAGCTATTTTTGCCTTGAAAAGTTTAAGATACACCCAGCATTGGTGGTGGTTGGTGCGCTGGGCTATGGTGCGCTTTTGCTGGGATAAGGAGAAACCAAATGACCGACTTGAAAATATCAGATATGCTACACATGCAAAAAGGCCTATGGGAGATGAATAAAAACCATTGGCCTCCATTGGAACCGAAAACCGCACGCAACTCTATTCTCTGGATGATCGAAGAGCTGGGCGAAGTAATCGCAATAATCAAAAAACGTGGAGAATCTGAAATAGCAAATGACAAAAGCCTACGAAATGAATTTGTGACAGAACTTGCCGATGTACTTATGTACTTTAACGATGTGCTTTTGAGATATGAAATAACCCCTGAGGAAATCTCAGAGGCCTACATAGCAAAACATGCAAAAAATATGGGACGGGATTTTATTGAAGAGCATCGGAATTATTTGAAATAAAAGGTTTCGCCAAAAGAACAAAACCAATCTCTGAAATTTATCATCTACTACTCATCCGCTTTAACGCCTTCTCTGCCGCCTCACGCTCTGCATCCTTCTTGCTTTTACCTGCCCCAGTCCCCAAAATACGGCCATCATGGGAAACGGTAGCAGTAAATTCCTTTTGATGTGCCGGGCCATCTTCCTTTATTATCTCGTACACTAAAGGAACACGGCTCTTTTTTTGTATCTCTTCCTGCAGGCTGGATTTGGGGTCAGATAGTGATGCCCCTTTTTTCCCTACTAAATTTAGAGGCTGGCTCAAAAGGCCGTCTACAAAAACCCGAGCCCCTTCCAGTCCGCCATCCAAATAAATAGCACCAATAACAGCCTCCAAGGCATCCGAAAGGATGGAGCCTTTTCCTGCGCCGCCGCCCATCGCCTCGCCTCGCCCCAACCGCAGATATTTACCTATTTCCAGCCGTCTTGCATGGACTGCCAAACTATCTTCGCAGACCAACCCTGCCCTCAGCTTAGTCAACTCACCCTCGGTAAGCTCTGGGAATCGATTATATAAATAATCACTTGTCAAAAGCTCCAGCACTGCATCGCCTAAAAACTCCAGTCGCTCGTTGCTGGCCTTTGTGCCCAAATTATGTTCATATACAAAAGAGCTATGCGTCAACGCCTGCTGCAATAGATCAGGATTTGTAAACACATAGCCCACATTAAATTCCATTTAAGCTTCCAGCGCCTTTCTGATAAATTCGGCAGCGTCACCTACAGTCTTGATATTTTCCGCTTCCGAATCGTCAAATTCCATTTCAAACACTTCTTCAAGCTCTGTGATAATCTGAAAGATATCCAGAGAATCTGCGCCTAAATCGTCAACAAAGGTCGTTTCAGGCGTAATCATTTCCTTCGTAAGCTTCCCACCGGAAGCACCCATTTGAGATAGTATAACATCCCTAATTTTTTCAAATTCCATAGCTCTACCCTTTCTTTTTGGAAATTAGTTTATAGTTCCTGCTTCATTAAACAGCACACATTGCCTGATGGCACCACATATTGCTCTTTCATTAGAACTTCCGTGGGCTTTTACCACCAAATTCTTAAGTCCCAGGAATGGTGCACCGCCTATATCATCATAATCAAGACGCTTTTTAATCCGGCCAAAAGCACCTTTTGCCAACAACGCACCTATTTTAGATACAGGGTCGGCCATTAACTCATCCTTAACCATGCCCATCAGGCCTTTGGCCAAGCCTTCAGTATATTTTAAGACCACATTCCCTACAAAGGCATCACAGACTGCTACATCCACTGCCCCTAAAGGAACATCTCTGGCCTCTACATTGCCAATAAAATTAAAACCATACTGTTTGGCCGCTTCTTCCAGCAGTCCGTAGGCTTCTTTAACAAGTGCATTGCCTTTTTCCGCTTCCGCACCAATATTAATAAGGCCTACACGAGGATTTTTAATACCACGAGCCTTTGTCATATAAGCACTGCCCATCTGGGCAAATTGAGCCAGATACGCAGGCTTACAGTCTACATTGGCACCGCAGTCCACTAAAAAGGTAAAGCTGTTTCGGTTAGGCAAAAGTGCTCCTAAAGCAGGCCGCTCTATGCCCTCAGACCGGCCGATAAATACCGTAGCACCGGTCAGCAGCGCACCTGTACTGCCTGCCGATACAAATGCGGCAGCTTGCCCTTCTTTAACCGCCTTAAGGCCTACGATTAAAGAAGACTCTTTTTTACGACGGATGGCCGTAGTAGGCACTTCATGGGTTTCAATTACATCGGGAGCATGTAAGACAGATAAAGCACCTGCCGGCGCATTCACTTTGGCCAGCTCCGTCTCTATGGCATCCTGTCGTCCTACCAATAAAATATGCACCCCAAGTTCGATTGCAGCCAAAGCTGCCCCTTTTACAGTTGCCTCCGGAGCATTATCGCCGCCCATGGCATCTACTGCTATTGTAATCGACATATCCCCATCCTTTCAAACATAAATCCTCTTAAGAACAGAAGACACGGATCAATTTCTCTCCGTGTCTAATCATTACTCTGCTAATTTTAAAATGTCTCTGCGCTTATACACGCCACAAGTTCTGCATACCTTATGCGGCTGAGCAATCTCGCCACAGTTAGGGCATGTTGACAGACCCGGCATTGGAATTTTCCAAGTTTGTGCCCTACGCTTGTCTCTTCTTGCCTTTGATATTTTTCCTTTTGGACAAATTGGCATTATATGTCACCTCCGTTGATTTCTAATATCCGTAACTTTTACAGAATCCACTGGAAATTATATAGCTAACCATCCTCATCTGTCAAGCACAGTCCTGGCAAATACCAGAAAAAATTATATCATGATTTTCTATCTTATGAGGATGCCCCTGTTGAGCCGCCTGATTAATCTCGTTTATATATTCAAGTTCCAGATCATGGATATTTCCACAATCCTTACATTTAAAATGATAATGGAGTGCAGGGTTTGTATCATAACGCTCTGCGTCACCTTTAATCCATAACTGACAGATAAGCCCTTCCTGATCCATTTGCCGTAAGTTGCGATAAATAGTAGTCTTGCTGATCGTTGGATGATCCTTTTGCACTTCATCATTTACTTCAAGCACTGTAGGATGCTTTAGCCTTTGCAATGCATTTATTATAATTTGACGTTGTACCGTATTACGTTGCATTTAACTTACCTCCCGCCTTTATCATAAGGCTGCCCCGCCGCCTTAGGGGCCATTGTATTTTTAGATGTAAAAGCCAGCACTATTAAAGTGGCAACATAGGGTATCATCCTGTAGAAGTGAGCCGGTATATCTAAATTCTGTAAAAAACCTATATTAGAATGGCTTACCGCAATAACTTGCATCAACCCAAAAAAGAAAGCAGCAAATAAAATGCGACTTGGACGCCATCCTCCAAAAATGAGAACAGCTAATGCTAAAAAACCATAGCCGGACACCGTACCGCTAAATACAGTAGATGTTGGGATAATAAAAATGAGGCCGCCAATACCAGCTAACGCTCCAGAAATCAATACGCCAAAATAACGCATTTTTGTTACGCTAACCCCTACAGAATCTACCGCTTGTGGATGCTCGCCGCAAGCCCTCAGCCGCAAACCAAATTTTGTTTTATATAGAACAAACGCCGCACCTGCTAAAATGACAAATCCCAGATAGGTTGTAATGTAGGTATTTTGAAAAAACATGGTTCCAATGACTGGTATATCACCAAAAAACGGTACGCTATCTATCCTGAACTGATTAGAAAAATGTATGTTTTGAGTACCTGTAACCAGCCTTGCAATATAAACCGCAAACGCAGGTGCAAACATATTAATGGCCACACCACTTATAATTTGATTAGCCTTTAGATTAATCGCCGCATAAGCATGAAAAAATGATACCAATACCCCTGTAATCAAAGCCACAATAAGCCCAAGGACTAATACAGGCTGCCCTGGCAACGCTTCTTAAAAATAGTAATAAACAGTATCCCTGTAAATGCCCCCATGATCATTTTACCTTCAAGGGCAATATTAACAACACCAGATTTTTCTGAAAAAAGGCCACCCAGTGCAACAATCATAAGCGGAATCATAGAAAGCATTGTATGCTGTATGATAAAATATACTACACTCATACTGTTTCACCCCCTGTTTCACTATCTGCTTCTATTGCATCCTTAGTATTTTTTTTGCCAAACTTCACAATGGTTTCTCCAAAAAAGGACTTAACTAAAAACACGAAGGCGCAAAAATAAATGATGATCGATATGACAATTTCCACAATTTCAATAGAAAATCCAAACAATTGCATGCGAGTACCGCCCAAAAATAAATATGAAATTAAAGCACTCGAAAATATAATACCGATAGGATGGTTTAATCCCAGAAACGCAACAGATATGCCTGTAAACCCTTCCATAGCCATCGAATCGGTTGCGCTCATGGACAAGCCTGTATCGTTTAGATAATTTAGTGCACCGCCAACACCTGCCAGCGCACCAGAAATCATCATAGACAGTACAATGTTCTTATTTTCATTGATACCGGCATATTTAGCGGCATCTTTATTAAAGCCACAGGCTTTCAGTTCATATCCAAAGGAGGTTTTTTCCAAAATGATGTAGATCAAAATTACAATGAGTATAGCAATAATGATACCGATGTTTATATTCGATGTCCGGGCTCCGTCCCTAAATATATTTTCCAACCCAAAAGTCGGCAAACTAGAATCACTTGGTAAACGTGTAGACGTACCACGACCTTGATCAAATATAAAACTGGTTATCATAAAGCTTACAAAAAACATGCCAATATAGTTGGTCATGATAGAAGATATAACTTCGTGAACATTACAGAGCGCCTTTAGTATACCGGGTATTGCCCCCCATAAGGCCCCTGCCGCAGCGGCGGCCAATATGCATAGCACAATCCGTATTGGCGGCGGTAAAAAAGTAAATTCCACACCAATAAAAATGGCAACAAGGCCTCCAAAAGCAAACTGGCCACTGGCACCGATATTAAACAAGCCGGTTTTAAAAGCAAAAGTAACAGAAAGACCCGTTAGCATGATAGGCGTAGCAAACAATAGCACATCTCCAATATTACGCATAGAGCTGGCGCCAAAGGTCAGCAGGGTTGTAAATGCGGGAAGTGCCTGTTCAGCATTACTTATTAATAGTATGATAAGCCCTATCAAAAGGCCAGCGATTATAACTAAAATAGAGGATAATAAACTCAGCATTCCACTTCGCTTCATACAGCCACCACCTCATCTCTTTTAGCACCGGACATGTAAAGCCCCAACTCTTGAAATGTAACATCTCTTGCATCTACGTTCGCTACAATTTCACCTTCATACATGACTAAAATTCTGTCAGATACATTCATCACTTCTTCAAGTTCCAAAGAAACCAGTAATACAGCCTTACCAGAATCCCTTTGCGCCAGCAGCTGCTTGTGAATGTATTCAATGGCCCCCACATCCAGCCCTCTTGTTGGCTGTACAGCAATAAGCAGCTTGGGATCCCGGTCAATTTCCCTTGCTAAGATAATTTTTTGCTGGTTACCGCCGGACATGGAACGGGTTAGCGTCTCTTCTCCCTGGCCAGAACGTATATCAAAACGTTTTATTAATTTTTTTGAATGTTCTACTATAGCATGCCGCTTTAGAAAGCCATTTTTTTGAAAGTTTTTTGTATAGTAATTTTGTAAAATTGTGTTATAGGATAAAGTATAATCTAAAACTAATCCATGCCTGTGCCTATCTTCTGGTATATGAGCGATTCCGGACTCAGTCCTTTGCCGGATACTGGCTTTCGTTATATTTTTACCTTCCATAAACACTTCACCAGAATCTACGCCTTCAAGCCCGGTTAATGCGTATACCAAATCTGATTGACCGTTGCCTTCAATACCAGCAACACATAGAATTTCTCCAGCGTTTACATCAAAAGATATATTTTTGAGTTTATCCTTGCCGGACTCATTTGCCTTTCCTTTTTGACACAAATTTCTGACCTTCAATATGGTTTCGCCTATGACAGCCTTTTCTTTTTCGAGACTTAAGGCGACTTTGCGGCCTACCATCATTTCGGACAATGCTTCCTTGGATGTCTCCGCTACATCTACGGTGCCTATCATCTTGCCCTTGCGTAAAACAGAACATCTATCGGCAACTTGCTTGATTTCGTCTAATTTGTGGGTAATAAATAAAATGGATTTCCCTTCAGCTGCCATGTCCTTCATGGTCTTCATCAGGGCTTCTATTTCTTGTGGCGTGAGTACCGCCGTCGGCTCGTCAAATATCAATATTTCGTTATCTCTATAAAGCATTTTTAGTATTTCTACCCGTTGCTGCATGCCTACGCTTATATGACGCACTTCTTTGTCTATATCAATATCAAATCCGTATTTTTGAGATAAAGCCAGCACCTTTTCTCTGGCGGCTTTCATTTGCAGTACGCCATTTTTGGTTGTTTCGACGCCCAGCACAATATTTTCTAACACTGTAAAGTTGTGTACCAGCTTAAAATGTTGATGTACCATACCAATGCCTAGTGCATTGGCATCTCCCGGGCCTGTAATCGTTACCGCTTTATCGTTTTTATAAATGCTGCCCTTTTCCTGTTTATATAAGCCAAAAAGCACGCTCATCAAAGTAGATTTGCCTGCACCATTTTCGCCCAAAAGGGCATGTATTTCGTTTCTTTTTAACTGCAACGTAATGTCATCGTTCGCAATAATCCCTGGAAATGCTTTGGTAATATTCCGCATTTCTACAATATACATAAAAACCGCCTCTTTCGGTTATATAGATATGTAAATAAGAAAGGAGCGCAAAATGCGCTCCTTTCGAAATTTTATTTATCTTTCAACCACTGTAACCAAAGTGATCATTGGAAGTATCTCATCCATGACTAAGCTGTTAGATACAGTCACTGAACCACCTGCCAACTGCGCAAAAACATTATCATATTGTGCTGTGGTAAAGTTTTCGAATCTGGCTGATCCCATAGGCAACCCTACACCGTTGATTGATGCATCAAACAACTGCTCTCCACCTTGGAATCTGCCTTCGACGAAAGCAGTAAGCATAGCATTAACAGATACATCAAGCCCTTTTACAGCAGATGTGATAACTGAAGGAGATAATCCTGCCTGATCTACGTCTACACCGATTGTAGAAGCACCTGCGCCTTCGGCTGCACTCATTACATTAAAGCCTGCACCACCGGCAGCGGCAAATATAACCTGTGTGCCGTCAGCAAACCAGGCTGCTGCTGCCATAGCATGGGCAGGATCTGGTGCAAAACCACCTAAATAGTGATAGCTGATTGTCACTTCGCCAGCTTCCAAGCCTAAAGAAGCAGCGGCATGCTCTGCGCCCTGGATAAAGCCATGTCCAAAGCGAACCACCGCAGGCACTGGAATACCACCCATAAAGCCTAATGCTCTATAGCCTTCCATAACCGCAGCATATCCGGCTAAAAAGCCCGCTTGATCTTCTGCATAATGGATAGCTGCCACATTATTTTCTACTCTGGTCACGCCATCTCTTCTTGGAGATGCATCCAGCAAGATAAATGTGGTATCTGGGAATAAATCTTGTGCTTCATATAAAGAAGACTCGAAGTGGAAACCAGGCAAAACAAGTACGTTGGCACCGCCGTCTATGGCTGCTTCTATCAAGTCGATACGTGCTGCATCATCTGCCACGTGTGGCTGGAAAAATTGAGCATGGTCACCTGAAAGGCCATGCGTTGAAAGGAACAACTGAATCCCTTGCCATGCGCCTTCATTAAATGAACCGTCATCTAAAATAGAATCTGGTGAGTGTGCAATCAAAGCAATTTGAACATCGTCTGCAGTAAAACCAGCTTCTGGCTCTGGGGCAGGTTCTTCAACTGCTTCTACTTCTTCAACTTCAACAGGTTCTGGCTCTGGATCGGGCTCTGCTGGCACTTCTACTTCAGCCTCTACAGGTGCTTCCACTGGTGCGGGGGCAGGTGCTGGCTGGTTGTTACAGGCACCGAGTACAGCCACGACGGCTACAATCAATGCCGCTAAGGAAATACATTTCAACACATTCTTCATTACAAATTCCTCCCTTTTCTTAGGTCATTTTTAAATTTATTTAGTAAGCGCCAGAGGCAGCTTCGCCGGATAACACTTTAACGGCGGCACTTGTCCCAAGGCGCAAACAGCCTTCGTTAATAAAAGCAATAAAATCTTCCCGGATGCGCATACCCCCGGCCGCTTTTATTTTTACATGCGGCCCAATGTGAGCCTTAAATAATTTGATATCTTCCAAGGTGGCACCACCGGTGCCAAAGCCTGTAGAAGTTTTTATATAATCAGCCCCGCTATCAGTTACGCATTTACAAAGGGCGATTTTTTCGTCTTCACTTAAATAACAGCATTCGATGATCACTTTCAGGATCTTATCTCCTGATGCCTTTTTAAGGGCGGTCAACTCTGCTGTTATTTTGTCAAAATTTTGAGCCTTAGCATCACCGATGTTGATTACTACATCCAACTCGGCTGCGCCATCTTGTATCGCTTTTTCAATCTCACATTTTTTAGCTTCAAGGCAGCTGTAGCCTAAAGGAAAGCCAATGACTGTACAGATGGCGATAGCATTTCCGTATTTTTCGTGCACCCTTTTTATAAAAGATGGTGGGATGCATACCGATGCGGTTTTATATTGAATGGCTTCGTCACACAGGGCAGCGATTGCTTCCCAACTGGCCGTTGGCGCTAATAGCGTGTGATCCACAAGGGCATAGATTTTTGAGTTATCCATATTATTTTATCCTTTATCCGCTAAAATAATTTTACGCAAGGCCTCTACCGCTACCTTTGTGGGAATCTCTGTATCATGGCTTAAGGGATTGTCCAGCCCAGCGGCGGCACGTTCCTGATTGCCGCAGACCAGCAAAATGCTTCCCACCCTGACACGCAGATAGCTTCCTACTATGAATAGGGTGGCCGATTCCATCTCGGAGGCAAGGGCGCCTGTTTTGATGTATGCCTGCCAATTGTTTATCAGCTCCTGCGCAACGGGCATACGGCCCGGGCTATGCTGCCCATAAAAGGAATCCTTGCACTGCACTACGCCTACGTGAAATTTTTGATCCAGCTT
>Ga0123355_10008411_pt1 | contig 15592 bp, 11 predicted proteins | sample TergutEmb28metaG_3_FD_89872 | JGI IMG/M metagenome (GOLD analysis project Ga0123355, IMG submission 89872) | Embiratermes neotenicus P1 segment gut microbial communities from Petit-Saut dam, French Guiana - Emb289 P1 | ecosystem: Host-associated > Arthropoda: Insects > Digestive system > Gut ... | reverse complement strand
TGTATGTATGTATGTATGTACGTACGTACGTACGTACGTACGTACGTACGTATGTATGTATGTATGTATGTATGTATGTATGTATGTTTGTATGTATGTATGTATGTATATGTATGTATGTGTGTGTATTTATTGTGTGTATGTATGTGTGTTTATTGTTTGTATGTATTTGTGTGTTTATGTGTGTGTATACATGTGTGTGGGTATATGCATGTTTTTATATATAAATATTTATTTACAACATGTTCCATTACATGGTAATACTACATGTTCCAGTGTTCATGTGATTCACTGCTCGTTCTTATGGTCAGTAATTGGCACCACAAGTCGAGATCTTTGACTAACTATTTCAGTTTTTGAAAGTCAATTGATAACGAAAATTGAGAATGCTTGTAGGTACTTCGTTGTCAGTTCGTCCTTTGTATGTATGTGTGTGTTTATGTGTGTGTATGTATATATGTATGTGTGTGTATGTGTGTGTGTATATACGTGTGTGTATGTGTGTGTATGAATGTGTGTGTGTGTGTGCGTGTGTGTGTGTGCAGTGCCAAATGTGGCCGTTTTCTATACTTCCTTAATTTCGTGCTTTCCCGGTAGGTTACTCGGGTATTTTCTGAATTACTTTGAGATGGTTCCAGTTGCCACTGTTATTGCTGGAATCACTTTTGTTTTAACATTCCACATGCGTAATATTTACACTGTAAAATCGTTGTATTTTACACACTTTTCGTCTTTCTTAATCACATTTCTGTCTCCCGGAGTCGCAGCATCTATCAGCTTACAAGTTCCTTTTTTACTACCACGCGTTTATTGTTTGAGAGACAGCACACGATTGACGCACTGTGCTACAAGCCGGAAGGTCGCGGTTTCGATTTCCGATGATGTAATTGAAATTTTTCATTGACATAATCCCTCTGGCCCTACTATGGCCCTGGGGTCGACTCAGCCTCAAACAGATATGGGTATCAGGAATATTTCCTAGGGGGTAAAGGCGGCCGGTGAGTCGGGCTGACAATGTTACATCTTCATGTGCTGATTGTCTTTAAATCTCGGAGCCTCAACCTCCTGGAACCCTCACGGCCTGCTCAGGTCTGTGCAGGGATTGCTTAACTTTTACCTTGTTACAAACATGGCTCACCTTTCCAACCACTGCTAAAACTTTGCCTCTATCTGTATTTTTTTCCATTCGTATCTGAATTCTACAAGAAAGGTTTAAAAATCCGTTGTGTAGCACATTACTGCTCTCATGTATGCCGTTTTCAAACCATTGACTGACACAGCAGGTAGAGAGGGCACACCATTACCTTAAGAGTGCGGTACCGTGTAAACGTCTCGTCGGAATAAAATGACGCTTATGCAACAAAAACATGTGCATTAGAAGATGATAGACCAGTTGAAGTACATAATATTCATTTTAAAATGGCAAAAGAAAAAATAAGTTGTTTAAAAATCCATAATCATAAATTACAATAAAAAGTATAAATTCTAACACCCTTTGTAGCCTACATGCAATAAAGCAGAATAACTTCCATAGAGCTACGAAATGCTGTCATGCACAAGGCACCATCTAAAATGAAACTCCAAGAATCATTAACACCTACTAAAAGCACGTTTATTCCGATCCACACACAGCCTTAAGTTCCATTTGCATGTAAATTCGCATCTCGCAAGCAGTCCGTTCCTTTCTGGCTTCCCGGCAAATATTCTGTGTACATTTTCCTCCATCTCCCCTTGCCCATCCCATTTCACACTGATTTCCTCTGATCACAAGTGAGACAAAATGACGACACAACATTTTTACTGCGACTCACTCTCAGTTCACTTCAGCACCTAGTTATTCGAAGCCCTGGAATGTACGCATACCCTTCAGCTGGGGCAAGACAGCAAGCGTTACATGGGTAGAACTGCTACTATGTGTCTATAAATCTTAGGATTTAGATATCAGACGGTAGTAGAAAATTATGGGCTAGACGGAGGCAGAATTTCCCTTATTTAATGTGCTCATTATTCACACCTACAGTATTGTTTTGTTGGTGTCGTTTTCAAGTACGTAATTATTTATAATTGCATTGTAAATTTGTTTGTAAAGTTGTGTGATCTCACAGAGTGTAATATATTTGTCAAGCATTTTAATCTTACTGCAAATTATCGATTTACTGTAAATAGTCCGATGATGGTCTAAACCAGGGCTGGCCAACTGCAACCCTCAGGACAGCCACATAATTCGTTAAGAACTCGCTTGTGTAAAAACATTTCGAATGGGAGAGGGGTTTAACTTGCTAGAATGACGTTTTTTACAAACAATAATTTACGCTGGAAGTGCGGTTTAGTGACCAGATAGCAGTATTTACTAAACTCTTAAAAGTACAAAGAGTGATCGGTTTACTGTGGCTGTGATGAGTTACAGATTGTAAACATTTTCTCTGCCAATAAAGTTGCCATATTATATTCTATAGACCTATCACACTATGTTTGTTAAATTTTCCTACTTAAACTGTGTAGGTGACCCAGGGTCGTATATTGATCAGACCTTGTCTAAAACGAAACTATACCAAACGAAATTTTAACAGCCGCATTCGACGGTCAGTAACCGATTAGCTACTTTCTCAAGCGACAAGTAAATCAGATGAAAAAATGCGGAGTTCAAGTAGTCATTTTTATATTTCGGTTTGTACAGCGGACTGTCGGTGATATTATTAAAAGTACAACAATATTAAAGTTTATCGCGGCGAAATATGTTACAGGAACGCGAAGTGTACGTAAGTGGCATGCAGTAAGATTACAAGATGCAATTTGGTTGTTACTGTGGTAAAAGTGGCATTTCATCACACTATAGTGAAGGCAGAATTTTGGGGGGAAGACTCTGCGCCAACAGTTGCTCTAAAACGACACGAGCATTCACACTTTATTGCTTGAAACACGTAAACACAAAAAAAAACTCCATTCTGATCCCGGAAGCCGCACAACCCAGCAGGTTATGTAGACCCTAATGGACGATCCCCCCTAAAGTTTGACTCCCCCCCCAACTGACGTACCTCGTTCACATCACCCATCGGTTTTTTCCTTCCGTCTAACAGGGCAATTACAGCTCCTAATTAACTTAATGGCTTGTTCAATTATAATTAAAATGTTGTATGGTGGGGCTAGAATTTCGATCAAGCAACTTCGCCATCAGCCCTTCGACCACACAATGTCAATAAGAACGCAAATTCGCGATCTGAGTTGCCTTGTAGCTGCGCGTGTGTTTGTGTGTGTGAACCCGCAACGTAAGTAGGACCATTTAAAAAAAATTGAGGTTCTCACAGCGATCTTATTGCAGCCTCAAGGTTTCTGGAATGTGGCGCCGTGCCGACTGGTAAAATGAAGAAGCAACTCCCTCCAAATAGACGGTAAATATTTACCAATCGGCTTGACGTCACATTCCAGAACCCGCGAAGGGTTATGGGCTAATTCTGAACATAAAAGAAAAGATGAGAGTTACACAATGACGGCTCAGTTCGCAGTCGCTCTTCGTGATTCCCATGACGAACAGCAAAAAGTGACTTCAATAAACGCAGTCCACGGAAGTTTGTTTTTGTTATCTATTTAACACGTCACCATTCAGCACGAGTTCCGAAAATATGAGTGACATTTAGTGAGATCTCTCAGATGGCAGTCTGTTCGCACCTACCATAAGGCGAGAAAAAAAAATAGAAATGCAAGTTATCAGCAGGATTTGAACCGCATCCCTCTGCTATAACCTCCTACGTGACGAAGTGCAGTTGTTACATATAAGTTGATTTAAGTGTGAGACATGTAAATCCGTCTGCATTGTTTAAACATTCCACAGATAAGGAGTGTAACAACTACCAAAACACTAACCATCTACACTGAATGCCAGCGTGCCACGAGATGCTAATATTGTTTCTCGGCTTTGTTGAGGTAAAAAAGGTAAAGTGATCCTGTTACAGGCCCAGTGTGGAGAGGGTGGGTAGAGGTATAGCTCTACTCTTCCCTGACCACGGCACTAGAAGGGGGTGAGTGGTCAGCAGCACGCCCCGGCCGCACTTTACTCCCGGCAAAGACCCGGTACCCATTTTACAGGAGGCTTGGTGGGCCCCAGGGCCGGTCTGGACGGGAGGAAAATCTCGTCCCCCGCGGGATTCGGTCCCGGACCGTCCAGCCCGTAGTCAGTCGCTATATCGACTGAGCTAACCGGCCCAAGCTTTGTTGAGGTACCGCTTTAAAATCTCGGTCCGAGCACCAAACACCCGAAATGAGGGTCTTTGATTGCTCATTTCAGTGCAGTCAATAGCCGGAAAAGTACCTCAAGTCAGGCCAAGAACTGAACGTACATCCCAAATTATTATTTAACAATTGCCGTATCAAATGTTACATTATCTGGAGGAAGACAGCGTAATTAGATGTACAAAGAATAAATGACCTAATGATATGTAAATACAAGTAACTTTTACGTCGGCACAACTGCGAGCTGTATTACCGTCAAATGTCACTACATGCTTCTACTACAGTCAACCTCAGGCAAGTCTGTAACACGGAACATAAAATGTCGATATAATGTACTGGGAGTTCAAGGTACACGTAAAAATTTATAAGAACTGCAACTGATGGTTAACATAGTAAGCTTTTCACAAACTGAACTCTTGCAGCAGTTTTTTAAGATAGCAAACATTATGAATTCTGCACAATCAATAGGCAATACTGCATACCATCAGTTAGGCGTTTCTCTTGTATTCCATTTATCGTAGGGCAAGTTTATTCTTGAAATAAATATAATAGGTGGATCGCAACTTGTCATTCACTATAGTTTTGTTACGTCATTATCACAGTTACCTACAGTTAAGTCCGGTCTATATAGGCAGTGTAATGAGATATATGCCCGATTATGAATTATTTATTAAGCCCTTTCAAAATTTACTTCGAACATTTTATGGGAAATTTACTATTTCAGCGATTCGTTTCAATTACTATTGGAAAATTTCTGCACGCAAAACATGTAATATTTAATTTTTATTTCATATTTTAAAATGTTTACAAAAATATTCCTAAGTAAGACATGAATTGCCATCGTAGTTTGCGTAATATTTACACATGTTGCAGACACTTGCCTACTGACCTGAGGAGTAGCTGGAGTGGGGGGGGGGGGGGGGGGCCGCCCAAAGCCACACAGTCCGATGGCCAGCAAAGTGGGCAGCGAAATGAATAATGGAAATGAAAACAGAATTGATTTTCGGCGCTCAGCTATTTTTGGTTGGAATACTTAGAAAAATCCGCAAAAGTTGGCACTAACTTCGCCTACCGGCGGCGGCCGCTCTGTCGGTATGGTTCGCTCGCGGACTAAAGCCACGGAGTATACTTAGAAAAATAATCGGAAATCCAATAAAAAAAATGCGACTTTTTAAAGTTTATGATTTTAGGGGCGGCCATCGTGATTACTGGCACTGGGCACAACGGAGACCTAGGTACGTCAATGCAAATTGTGATTATGGATAGTCGAAACATGCAGCGAGAGTTGATGGTATCAAAAGTCAACGAAGTGCCGACGGAAGGTTTCCTCACTCTACAGACACGCTAACAGCTGCAATGCTGCAGCAATAACGAATACGCCGCCCACTCTGCAGTGTTACAGTCGCACGAGTCCCGCCTTCAGATGGGGCTGTGTGCTGTCGAGCGGACTGCGTCAATTGTTGCACAGCGACCGACCGCGGGCCCCACTCCACAGTAACACTTCCTGCTTTTCAAACCCTCTGCAAAATTGCTAAAAGCGACTATTTGTCATCTCCGTCCGTCCACATGGAACAACTAGGCTTCCACCAGACGGGTTTTCATGAAATTTTATATTTGAGTATTTTTCGAAAATCTGTCGAGAAAACTCAAGGCCCATTAAAATCTGAGAAGAATTGTGGGTACTTTATATGAAGACCAATACAAATTTTCCATCATATCTCGCTCATTTCTTCTTATAATGAGAAATATTTGACACAAAATTTGTAAAGAAAATCAAAACATTTTCCGTTCAATATTTTCCCCCCCGAAAATCGTGCGCTTTATGACATGTGGAAAATTACAGTAGAGCGGGACAGGCCACAGACGACAATATGACACATGCGTATAAATTACAGCTGCGAAATGTCTGGCATGTATTTGACGGTGAAATGTGACGCCACGACAGTCGAAAATTTTACGAAAACGTAATTAGTGACGCGGAAGGACGACGTGGTCACCATCATTTATCCTGCGTTATCGGGAGGTGCAAAATTCAAATCTTTGTCTGGCTAAATGCGAACTTGAGCTTGTTATTTTCCATCCAAATCAGTACATATTCGCCACGTGCGAAATTCTTTATTTGAATACGACGTTAATGAAACTTACGCAGTTCAAATTATGTCACTGAATAACGTAATAATGTCACTAATTTAAAAAAATTATACGATAAAATTAAGAGCAGGTCACGCCAATTAACTCCATTGAGCTGAGTCCCTCTTCACAAGCTGACATTTCCCGAGCTAATCCAGGAAATCCACCCACGAGTACATACGGTGTTCACAAAAGCTCGAATCCTATCCCCATTCTAAGACAGCTTAATCCAGTGTAAGCCTCCAAGTCCATGTTATTTTACACTCTCTATTAATATTTTTCCCATCTGTGCTTATGTCTTCCAAGTGGTCTCTTTCCTTCAGGTTTCCTTACGGAAGCCATGTAAGCATGTATCTTCCCCACCATTCGTGACCCACGTCCCGTCCGTCTCAACTCCATTATTTCATCAAGCTAGTAATGTATGGACATCCCACTGTTAAACAGCCTCAGCTTGGGTTCCTCTCTTAGTATGGGAGATAAAGTTCCACACACACACACACACGCACACGCGCGCACGCACACACACACACACGCGCGCGCGCGCACACACACACACAAACACACACACACACATACCAGGAAACAAAACTGCAGTTCAGTGTGTTGTATTGTGCATAGTCCCAGATAACAAACTGGAAGAGAAGCGATTCTGGATCGAATGGCTTAAACCATTTGACTGATTGATATTTGCGATTTGGTTCGAGACCTTACGGTCCCGATGCACCTAGACCTTAAATGACGGGACCTTTTTGCCCCATATCAACTCATGGGAGCCCTGTTGCTTTACTAAAGTTCCAGATGGCCACCAGACTTATACTTTTCATGTCTTCTGGCTCCAAGTAGAAGGAGTCCAGATACTCATGTCTCAGTGAAGACAAAGTTTCACATCCACAAACAATGTGGGCCGAGATTCATCCTCTGCTCCACACCTCCTACACAGTGGACTGTCTGATTCCTATTAGATGAAGATCTCTCCTCAGGGTATTACGTCCAGTGAGAAGGCCAGTAACAGCCCTGGATGTTAAAACCATTTTTTGTGTTTAATCTTTTCTTTAATTTGTTTAAAAGCGACGTTCTTATTTCTATGTCGTTCCACAGTACTTGAATAATGCTGAAGTTTAAAGCGGTTTCGTACCTGTCCTTAAGGTGTTACTCTGTCCTGAATTCTGTTACAAGAAACAGACTGCAAGTATTGGCTATCTGCATTATTTCTTTAGCCCGTTTGAAAGTGGCTAATGTACGGTGTCAGTTCGCGTACTCTGTACTGACAGTGGGTCGTGTTTGGTTCATATGAATGTCTTCAAAGTACGAATGTTTCTCCTCCGCACATAACGTAATCACGTACGGTAAAATATGTCCAACACCATAAAGGCATTCGGCTGTTTTGAAAAATAAACCTCGTCTAATTAATACATAAAGATTCAGTTCGTACGTCACAGAAAACACAATCGGTCTCCGTTACCCAAACCAAACAGTTAATGCAGTCAGCATCATATAGAGCACATCAACCCACCGGGTGGGACAGGTTTTGAGGTATCAAGTGTGCTAGACATGAAGGCGGCACTGTGCCCGAAGAATCGGAACTATGATCCTGCAGACCGACACTAGAAGACGCCCGACGTTCGGTTGAGACGCTTGACGCACTGTAGTGAGGAAGCCAGGTTGTGTGCTGCATAATATCGCGATGAGCAACCGTTGTGTCCCGGGTCCTGGGGATATGTGGGCTGGGGAGAAAATTTGAATATCTTTATACTGTCAAAACTTTCGAATAATTAAAATTTGCTGACATTTCCCAGTTTTTAATCCTCTCTTCTTTCTACATTGGTTATATTTAAACCAATTGTAATTTTAAACTAACTGAAAACCAATTTTAGTTCTCACAGGTGGAATTATTTTAGCACCAGTAATTTGTCGCGTATTTTAAAGTTTTTAACTTTGCAGTTTGCAATAAACAACATGCATTATACCTTAATAACACAATGAAATCTCAATCTGTTTAAGTATATTTACGCATGCAGTTTCATTTTATCTTAGGAGGATATGGCTTAAAGATGAACTGAATATGTTCCGAAACACGTCGCCATAACATTTGTAAGATATAACAGTAATATTAATAAATAGTTGTATCAACTGCAGTTACATTCCCATTTGTACAACATACAAGGGAATACCTAAGTTCAAAATTTACCGATTGAAATTAATATATTTCGCCTTTACTGACGTTTAACTAAGGATGTGTGAACAAAAAGTGTTGGGACGTATTATTTAGGCCTAACGAGACAAACGTTAACTGAATTATGGACACGGTGTCATACCGACTGCCACCGCAAGTCTCAGGTCTACTGTCACCTGATATTTTGACACTGATTAAATGAAGAAGAGAGATATGGACAGAATATATATCATGAATGAGTGACACAATAAAAGAACACAAATATATGTTTGGTAGGCTTCGTGTTAAGTAGCGCCTGAGAGACGAAACACTTTATAAATTTTTTAGATTAATACTGAACAGTGACAGACAATGTGAGTCGGAATTACGTAGCTTGTCCAACACAGACTTGTATATAAACATTTTGCAGTAACTGTGATTAACATTACGCTTCCAACTCTACGCCTCTCTTGCCAGATTTGTGTCATTAACGTCGGGGAAGGTCAATGTCCTATTTTAATGGTGCTGCCATTCAAGCAGAATTTAATTTTAACAGGCCAAATGTTACACAACAAGACACACACATTAGACTGCATACATAACACGTAACCTTTGCTCTCGTAATTTAAATGCCAAAAAAAAAAAACTTACCGTGTCAAATTTCATACTGACAAAGTTGCAGCCTTTAATACATTTGTTTACATAGTTACCTAATTTAAAGCAAATACCTGAGGCTGTACCATTGGCACCGATTTATGAAGGAATAAACCATTCCCGTCTGTCGCAACGGATTTGTCGTTTAAGTGCAGAATATGAAAATAAACAATTTGTGGCCATTTTTATTGATGTTTTGGAATTAGAACGTATATTTATATAAAATGGGGACTGTCTTCCAAAACGTGGTGTTACTTCTGTGGAAAGCACCGCGCTTGTCTAGACCAAGATCTAATGGGGATTTGAAGGTAAAGGGAACCGTGGATAATGTTAACACTGATCGAAACGTTGCTGTTCTTTCACTAAACACAAAAGCAATTAATGACATGTTAAAAAATTTCGTACATAAAAATCACAGTGGTAACCTGCAAGTTACAGATGTCGATTCAAACAACGTCCAGTCCTGGTATTAACACACATGTATCTCGTTGCGTGGAAGACCCTGATATTTTCCAAACACAAAACAAAGTATAACGCATGGATACACAGAGCCGCAAACCGCTGCTGGCGAGAGCCTACCGTATCATATATGAACTGCAGCACTGCGGTGCGGATGCAATGTTGTCAGTTTCTTAAGCTCTGAATTGGACGTGAGTGTTCGGCCTCGCCCTCCTATACCATTTATCCGCTCAAAGACTTTCCTTCTCACCGCTCTACCAGGCTGCGTCTTTCTAAGATGCCGCGGAAACAGAGCAACGATCCAACAAACCGCAACAAGCAGCATATCTTACGATGTTTATGGAGTAAATTCACACAAACCCCCTGGGGAGGTAGTGACAAAATGCTGCCCTCGTGCTGGCTGCGATGCTCAAATAGTCAGCTCAGTTCAGTCGATCACTAATTTATACTTACTTACTCCATGAAGCAGAGTCCTTCTTGAGAAGCTAACCGGTTCTCAGCTAGTCAAGAAATTCCCCGAATTTTATGAAGCCCGAAGGTTCATTACTGCATTCATAAGTTCCCGTGATAATTATTTTATACAGCGCAAATTAAACATTCAGAAATATTTAACTGAAATTTGGACAGGAACAGATGTTCTAGTCTGTGCATTCAGAATTTTGGACCCGTATGTCTGCAGTGCTCTTACCAGTCGTCATATTCGTGTTTACACGAGCTCAATAACGCAACGTAAAACGGTACCCAGCACTTGCTATTTATTTCTAACTAGAGGATCTCTCGCTGCGAAGTGCCAGGCCAGTGGTTGCCATTCAGCGCGTCAGAGAGCAGTCACATGAAAAACAAGACTAATTCCTAGAGCGATTCCACGGCACATTCAATGATAAGAGTTCATGAGCTTAGTGACATTATTAGGGGTTTCAGATCAGAAAGAACGACAAGTGTACGTGTAGTATTGCTGTAAGAAATGAGAAATCCATACGGACTTCTTGTCGAAAACTGTAGAGAAAGGGACTTCCGGCGACAAATACAAAGTGGAGGTGGGATAACGCTGAAGATAATTGCTCAAGAAACAGCAGTTTGTCGTATACCACCGATACAGAGTTCTACAGGAGACAGAAAAAAAAAAGAACATGACATATCCCTAACAGATCAACAATTAAGCACGTTATGCTTTTACGGAAATATAAGTGGAAGCAACTTCATGTGGGCACAACATTTTGACAGAAGATGTGTTTGTAACCCAACTGTACAGAAGTGAGGAAATCTCAGTTTGGCTAATCGTGTGGGTTACGACAAATTGCTGTTTTTCAGCATTATGCTGGGGGCCTAAATACATAAAAAGGGAAGAAGTATTTACTGTTGTGCTTTACTAAAGCAATCATGTAATCCCTTTTGCATTAGACAGCGAAAACAGTGAGAATAGCCTTCTCAACAAGTATAGCGTATTTTTTACTCGTATTTGGCAATATTAAATTGGCATGTGATTTTGGGCGGGTCTACCCTAATTGTCTTCCTTGAAGGAACAATCAACGACACTGAAAATATAGCGTCAAATGGTAGGCTCATATACGGAGAATGGAACAAAGAAGTAGCGGCATTATTTGAGATGGGCTTGCTATCCTAGCGCTTGCTATCCTGGCGCTTGCTATCCTAGCGCTTCCACGGGGAGAGTAAGAAAGACCAAGGAAAAAGGAGAGCCGAAGCACAATATGGCAGTGACTGTCGGCCAAGGCAGTACTTCGTACAGTTTTATTTATCTAATCATACTTTATTCTGCTTTATTACTTGCAGAAGATGCAACCTAAATGCTAACACTTTACGTAAGTAAGATATTATACACGCGTGCTGTAATTAGGAGGTTCCCTTAATACCAAATATGTGAACGCACAGAGTGAAACATGATTGCTAAAATCTGCACCGAACCACAAAGAGGTCTGTATGCGTTGTTCGTACCTTCTGTTCGTTTCCAACAGCTGTTATGAAGGCCGTGTCTTTGCTCACGCCCGTCCCTCACCGCGGACCACAAGTTGTAACCCAAACCAGTCCCTGTCGGATTCGTGGTGACAAAATAGCACTGGGATAGGTTTTCCACCGCGTACATCAGTTTACCTCTGTCTTTATCACTCCATCAATGCTCAACACTCATTCATCCGACACAAATACTGCTAACCTTGGCACCTGAGGGCATATTTGAATGAACCCCATCTCTCTCATAACAATATTCAAATACTATATCTACGAATGCAGAGCTCGTAAAACTTCTTTCTATGTCTCCTTTCCTATTACAATTGTATGGGTGTTCCCAGGAAACAGGGAAGAAAAAACTTTCTGGACCGTCGTGTTTCCATTTTGCTACCAGATTTTACGTTCTGTAAAAAGCCTTAATTTTTATTTTAACCTAAACGCGATTCCAAAGTGTTGTAGGAATGTGCACGTGTTGAACGGGGATGTGAAAGTTCAAAAACTAGAACCGGTATGTAAATTCGAGGTTAGAATTTTTCATTATAAACAAAAACTCAACACCTCGACAATGTGCTTTATAAGTCTCCCCTATCTTACTTCTTACTTCATCAAAATTTAGCCAGCGGTTCTCCAGTTAAACGTGAGAGCGGAGACGTTGACAGTATGGCCATTTCTTGTAAGTTCACGTTAGGCACACAATGAAAGAAACACATAACCTACAAATGTTTGGTGATAAAGAGGGTCGAAATATAATTTTTAATTACATATTCAATACTTAAATAAAACCCTGAAGATGGACTTAAATAAAGCCGAAACATGCAGCTATTTTCTCTCAAATTGTTTATATAATAAAGTTGTGTTGGACTAAATAATACTTTTCTATTAATCATTTTCCATTAGCCAGGGTCGAAATATACTTTGGCAATATAGGTATTGGTACATGTAGGATTCTGTTCCGAGAATATACGAGGGAGAGTCAAATGAAAACCTTAAATATTTATATATGTTTAAGTACATAATTTTAAGTTTTTTCATTTGACTCTCCCTCGTAAATGTACGTCTCGATTCAAGAAATATATTCGATTGTTATACAGCCGTTAAATGCCCAATCGTGAGATTGTAATTTAAGTCTTCCTAATAAGATCTTTGCAACTGCGACAGCATTTAAGCGCTCGTAATGGAAGTAATGCAGCAAAATTAAAATTACAATGAAATTAAATTCCAGGGATTCTTTGTGTACTTCAGTTCACATCCTCCGCCCCTCTACCTACAAAAGTTTCATTACTATATCAACAGTTTAATTTTGTCTTCAAACTGTAAAACACTTGACCTCTCCCAATAGAATGATCAAGTGCAGACTGGGGGTAAGATGCGAAGATTGAACTGATGTCTCGAGCGACTCAAAATGTCAAAGTTCGTTTAACTGCTCATGTTTTCACATTGAGTGTTGTTCAAATGATGATGGATTTCTGCGTTGTTACACCGTGTGAACGTGGAGTCTCAATCTTCAGGGAGATCGGATGTGTGTCAGTACAGTTTTTTTTTTTCTGTGGCGCTGTGGCCCAACGCGGGTCATGACCTCCTCTTTTTTGAGGTTTCTAGAACAGACAACGACGCAACACAGTCGGAAGGACTCCTCTGGACGAGTGATCAGCCCGTCGCAGAGACCTCTACCTGACAACACACAATACTCACAACAGACAAACATCCATGCCCCCGGTGGGATTCGAACCCACGATCTCAGCAGGCGAGCGGCCGAAGACCTACGCCTTAGACCGCGTGGCCACTGGGACCGTCGTGTTTCAGTCCAGTGTTACATCAAATTCACCAACTACACGCAGTAAAAATCCAGAAGATCATGAATCAAACGTACAGGTTTGAATAAAACCAATATTTCGGAGGCCGTTCTCCGTCTGCAGTATCAGATTCGGCTGACGGTATTGTAAATAGAGTGATACGTAAATAGTTGGGCCTACGTGCGATAAACTGTCAGTAGTGGGAAGGCTCTATAATCTTGCTTGCAAGAATCAGCAAAGTTGAAAAAACAAATCGTATCCTACTTCAAGAAAACATTATGCAGATATGTAGAAAGTTTAAGCATATCCTCTATCCGTCACCTCGTTTCTGATCTGAACTTAGGACTTCGTTATATGTCTCAGCCAACTCGTTCTCTGTGGCAGCTATCACAGGCTCAGACTGTGAGGGTGGATATGGAGACACTAGCCTCGCGGCACGCTGAATCGAGCGACCTCGTTGGATATTAGCAGCATCACTTCAATCCCCTAGGGCACACAGCTAGTCTATCTACTCAATCCTTGCAATATGACAGGCGCTTCTTGACAAGCCGACTATCAGTTGCCGGAAAACTCACGACTCTAAATACTACGTGGATTTTGTCGTAATTTCATACTGCAGTGATTGATCCTATTAGTGATTAAGGAAAGCTTTCACTGAGCAACAGAGGAAAACGGAACAAATCTTCAGCCCAAACACAACTTCTATCCTCTTTCAAGGGCTGTGGCTACATGTTTCCGGTTTAACCAATAAATTATCAGACTCTTATATCTGATTTAAACCGAAACATGTAGCCAAAGCTTTTGAAAGAGAAGTTGTGCTTCGACCGACGATTTATTCCTGTTTCCTCTACCGCGTTACGACACAACGGGGGGGGGGGTTTCTACTAAGCTTGTGCTGCGTAGTTCTTCACCGATTCTTCATTAGTCACGTGCCCAAATCAGATGAAGGTATTCAGGGTATACGCCTACTCTTTATCAAATTTCGAGACATATGGGCGAGAATTCAGGGACTTTAAATGAATATCGAAGAATACGGTCGATATCAGCAGAGTTTTAAAACTCTGTTCCTTTAGGAGATAGTCCACTTAAGTAAAGTTCTCCCTAGAAAAGGCCACGAAGGCCCAGAGAGGGAGTAGACGTAGAGTTTTACACTTTCTTTAAGTTCGTCGCTAGATGGGGTGGGTGGTCAACGCCACGCCCCGGCCACTTCACCACCGGGAAAGAGCCGGTACTCATGCATAGGAGGGGGGGTGGGCTCCAGGGCCGGTATGCACTGGTGCGGAAAATCTCGCCCACACAGTGATTTGATCCCCAGACCGTCCAGCCTGTAGCGAGTCGCTGTACCGACTGAGCTATGCCGGCCCAACGGAAATAGGCTACTACTCTGATTTACGGTGACTGTGTAGGAGCCGAAGAGTGATATGGCTAGACTAAAATACGTATATAGCGTCGACACTGATAAACGGACCGAGTGTGCCTCAAGACTATCATTGTATTTCCTGCGCTTTTTTGGAGGAAGTTTTCAGCAGTTCACCGGAGATGTGCATATATCTCCGACCAAACTTAATTACATTTATGAGCCCTGAATGTCGATATGTCGGTAACATGGGGTGCTGCCCGAGAGCAGGTAAAGGCAGTAAGCTTACAAGTAATATATATATATATATATATAACATATATATATTTGTGGGGACGTGATTATTTTGTATAAAAGAAAACCAGGCGACAGCAATGGATTGGATCGCTTTGCGTCTCGGCACTTCAAACAAACACGATAATTTTATTTCGCCAGTACAATCACCATTGTCGGGTGTTGTCAGTATACGGCCAATAATGGCGGATATATTTGGGAACAATTTTAACAAATCAAAATTCTATTGCGGAAGAAATTAAGAGCAGATTGAAGTCAGGAAATGCTTGCTATCAATCGGTGCAGAAACATTTGTCTTCCAGGTTGCTATCCAAAAATTTAAAGATCAAGATATATAGAATTATAGGCTTGCCTGTTGTTTTGTATAGGTGTGAAATTTGGTCGTAGACACTGCGGGAGTAAAGGAAGATGAGGGTGTTTGAGAAGATGGTGTTGAGTAGAATATTTGGATGTAGGAGGGACGAGGTAACGGGGGAGTAGAGGAGATTGCATAACGAGGAGCAAAATGACTTGCATTTCTCACCCAATATTGTGCGGGTGATAAAATCGAGAAGAATGTGA
>Ga0123355_10008409_pt1 | contig 15600 bp, 9 predicted proteins | sample TergutEmb28metaG_3_FD_89872 | JGI IMG/M metagenome (GOLD analysis project Ga0123355, IMG submission 89872) | Embiratermes neotenicus P1 segment gut microbial communities from Petit-Saut dam, French Guiana - Emb289 P1 | ecosystem: Host-associated > Arthropoda: Insects > Digestive system > Gut ... | reverse complement strand
ATGAAACACTTGTAGGTCAGTCAAGCTGTAGTTACCAATAAATAAGTACAGCAAGCTACTAAATCGCTGAATTTGCTTACTCTGTAAAGCTGCAGGCTTCCTAGTTACAGCAATAGCAAGAAGCTAATAAGTCTTCCTGGTTCTTGCGTAACGTTTCTTTTTCCAAAAGTTAATTCCAAAATTTATTTTCATGACAGCTGAATATAACTGAGGTTAATTTTTGTCTTTGAATTACCTTTATATTCAACGCTTCCCGATTTCAAAAGAGCGTTGTTTTTTAAAGGGTTCCAGGCTTCGACTCTGTCCTAGGGCGTGACGTTGACCATTAACCTCCACCTAGTGCCGATAATACGAGTGGAGCTGCACCTCCAATCACATGCCTTCATGGCATCCGTATGGACTTTACCTTCAAGTACTATTTTCAGTTAGCTGAAACGTTTCCTAGGAGCCACTGACTGCACTCCTATGGGCAGGGGGTGGAAAAGGCGAAATTCTAGTACAGTGCAATAGAGATTAAGTTCTGGTTTCCAAATAGGTGGAGGTAATGGTAAATTTGTCCCTGTGCGTGCCAAGGAGGCACATACGGAAGAGCAGAACTATATGCTCCACTGATTCTTGACATACGCAAGGTGTCAGCTGCACACATCCAAAGCTCCCCAGCGAAAGCTGCCATGGTACCCACTGGACAGGGTGCTGGGTAGGTCCTGGAGTCGGTGTGGACACTATGGACAAGAGACAAAGTGTTACTCCTGCCCGTAATTGAACCCTGGACTGTCCAGGCGCAGGGCAGTCATTATACACCAGTAACTACGCTAACCCAGCTCCTTTGTTTGCAAACATCAGGCAATGTCCTGACACAATAAATGGCAGTGTGCAGCACAGTGTCACCTGCCTGCTGCTGTGTGTCACAGTCATGTAACAGAGGATGCAGCACTGCTGTCCTTACGAAACTGCCAGAGTGATGGACAGTTGCTGAACCGCACATCCCACGTTTTGCATGTCAGCCGAAAATCCTCCTCTTTCTCGTCTCCTCTCTCCTTCCTTCCTTCCTTCTACTCGTTTTCGCAATCTTCTTTGCATCTAATTCACATTACCCTCTCCCCTTATTTCCTACCGATGTCTCATTTTCTCCCCCATTCTTCCGTTCCTCTTCCTTCCGTAAAGTCCCCATTACATCAGTCAGTTACACTGCACACCCGATCTCCACTCTCCTCTAATTACAAAGCCCCAGTGCCATATCATGTATATCTGAAAATTTAAAATTTCGCATGCCTCTGTACGATCAATAGCCCTCTGCAGTGTTTTCCAGACCGCTCCGTCTGCTGCGATCACAAAACTGTTACACAGTGGACACTTCACGATTTCTGCTTTTGATGTAGCTGTCAACTGTCTGTCACACAATTATTTACATACTCAACATATGCACATAATGAAATTATAACTTACACATAAACTCGAACCTCCATGCATGTTTCGCCAATAAATCGCCATCCTCAGGGAGGCGTAATTACAGAGGAACGTACAACACCAACACATCAGTGTCACTTGTGCACTGTTAAAGTGTACAAAATACACAACAGCAGTTACATGCAGTAGACCTATACGAACAATAAATGTAGACTTTTTCGATCCAGAAGGATCACACCCCTGTGGCATGTACTGGTATGTCCTGGTGTGTAATGGTGTGTGATGGTGTGTACTGACATGTAATGGTGTGTAGTGTTGTCATGGTGTGTCATGGTGAGTGATGGTGTGTAATAGTGCGTCATGGTGTGTAATAGTGTGTCCTGTGTAGCAGGGTGCTGTAGCCATACTGCACATTACAAATCTGGTCACAATCCAAACACGCAGATGTTCTCGTGCTTCATTTACCAAGCCTTGCAGCAGTTTTACATGTCTGGCCGGGGAGAGGTGGAGGTAGAAAAGTGGAGAAATGGTGTGGGGGAAAGTATGGAAAAACAGGAGGCAGCAGGGACAGGTAGAATGTATGGACAGGTAATGCCCAGAGGGGTGCAGGGGGCATGACAGAAATCTGTCACCAAATGTTTAAATATCAGGGCACCCTAAGCGTATCTGTTCAATCGATATTTGCTGAGTCACATGGCTTCAGAAAGGCTGGCTCAGGTGCTTAGAAGCCAGCAGTGACTCCCAATCAACATTGCAGCCAGTCAACAGAACAGTATATGCAGTAAGAATAAGGCTACATGTTTCGGCTAAAAACGGTTAGCCGTCATCAGCCCTAATTACAAGAATACAAACGGCAGTATATGTACAGCCGTATTACAGCTGCACCAGCTATTATATACAATGTAAAAGTTACAGAAAACCTGAAATGTATAATATGAAGTTTATAAAACATTACAAATATTAAGAACAATATGGCATAGGCAATTAGATATAAAACTGTTGGAAGCAACGTGTATAGACTATATGGAGGTTGGATCATCAAAGTGAAGAAAAAGTGTATATAAAGCAGGATTAGCTTCAATTATTTAATCTTGTTAGTGATATTTTGTTTCTGTTACTTGTTTTGAGTATGTTGATAAGGTTGTTGTAACTTGTTCAATATTCGTCTACTTAGGTACAGTACATCACTTCTACAGATCCTTCTTTATTCACCTCGCCTCCCCCCCCAGGTGGCGCTTTGACTCCTTACAGGTCTTCGCCATCACACTCATCGGACACACTACACTTGGTAGGACTCCTCTGGACAAGTGATCAGCCCAACACAGAGACCTCTACCTGACAACACACAACTCACAAGACAGACAGACATCCGTGCCCCCAGCAGGATTCAAACCCACAATCCCAGCAAGTGAGCAGCCACAACCCCACGCCTTATACCATGCGGCCACACACAGCATGTCTTGCTTTATATAGTGCCATGTTGACTGAGTTCAACACCAACTGTATTTGGTAAAGCCACCTTACTGCATTGACTTGCTCAACCTGCAGTTGACCATCCAAGTACTGAAATTTTTCATTTTAATACATGCAACTCACAATTCCTCGGTGGAAAATACATCTCCATGCTTTGTGTGTCATGTAATTGCACTGTCAATGTCAACATTATAAAGCATCTGTGATAGATTAATGAATGAGTATGGAGCACTGATGGAATGATACTGACAGAGCACGCCACAGCCTTTGGGGATGCCACTTTGTCCACCACAATATCACATGGACTGGTCTGGGACTGAACCCAGGCCTCCACAGTAACAGTCCAGCAACTAACCATCTTGGTCATGACATGGCCTTCTCCACATAGTAACACAATGGGATGAAAGCTCAACACTTCAGGGTGAAGCATGATGGTTCGATGCAATATACTCTGTGTGAGTGATCTGGGTTCCTTACTGTGTACTGACAGACGCAGTGCAAGTTGACGCACATTCTGTAAGGAACATTGCAGGGAAACAAACAAATCTGATAAACTGTCCAAGAGTGTATACTGTAGCATGATGAAATGGCGAAGACAAGTGTCCTTGAAAAGCTTACAGTTCCCAAGTCATCCAAGAAATTCCCCACACTTTATGACACCCAAATGTTCATTACCATGTTCACAACAGCCCACCACTTGTCACAATACTCAGACAGATGAATCCATCCTGTTTCTCTCAGATTTATATATGCCTATGCCTTCCAAGTAATCTCTTTCCTTTAGGTTTCCTGACCAAAACATATACCACTATCTATATCATCCTCCTTGAACTTTGGTGTTAAACACAAACCATGAAAATCCTCATTATAAAGTCTTCTTCAGTCTCCTATTACTTCCTCTTGTCTGGGCCTGGGACCCTTAAAGAGGAAGGTGAAACATTCCTTCAAAATATCAGCAACTTCTTACCCAGCGACACATCACATCCCAGAAGACTACACACTGTGAAAACCTTGCAACTTATCTTGCCCACTTCAAATACTGCATATATCAGAACACAGTCACTTGTTTTGGATATGGGGTCTACTTGCTCAGTTATTCTTCTCCAGTAGAAAAAGTCTGGTGCAATGGAAATTAAGCACTCAGCAATCCTTGTATAATATGTCAGTCAGTTTTTCTTCATGACCAACAGCACCTTCTGCAGCATCATGACACGTGAGTGGGTGAGGGGGAACAGAGGACTCACTTTGTGCTTCTATTGCCGGCGCACTTCAAAACCTTCTATATGTTTAACCCATCACTTATGCATACACCATATTTATCCCCACACACAATGACCTCCAACTTTTCAGTTCATTGTCTCATATGCAGATACAAACAACCCTTACAAATAAAGTCTTCTGAGACATGGCATCAATTGGTAATCAGTCCAAGACTTGGGCTACTTAGACCCTGCAGATGGAGGCAGCAAGATCCTTCACAACATCAGTAACTAATTACCACTTAACACAGCAACATACTGCAAAAGACTTAATCTTCTTTAACACCTCAAATCTCACATATGTAAATATTGATGAACCCTGTCATTTGGTGGGCAGTTTCTGATGAGTCACTGCACGAGGGATGGGAGTCTATTATGGAAGTATGATTGACGTGGGTAGCGGACAACAAGCCAATAGAAGTGGTGACGGGAGATCCTGCAGTGTACTCACCAGGAGCTTCGGAGTGAAGCATAAGATGTAAAAATAAACCAAATAAAATGGAAATGATGTAAAAATGTATTAAATTACACTCTACAAAAAAGAAGCTAACCTGAGAGTCTAGAAAGAGATGAAATAATAAAAGCAAAATGAAAGAAAAAGAATAAAGGGTGATGTGGACCCTTACAGGGGACGCACACGTGTGGTGCTACAATGGGCTACTACTTCACTATTTATCAACTAATGCAATGGCTGACCCACAATGCATTAAATACAAACAAGATATGAAATGTACATACAATGTATCATGGAGGCATGTTCAGATCTTTGAATCCCAGACTTTTCTCAGATGGTCATACTATTTATTCTAATTGTGCCACACTTTTTGTTGTTGTTCGCAGTTCACACACTGAAATTTTATAAATTTATTACAATTACTTTGAAAACATATGTATAAGATTTATTTTTGTTGAATTTAACCATCATAATTAACCTAAAAACTTGAGCCCAACAAAATTTCTTGTAATTTATGACTTACAAATATTTGGTACAAAATTTATAGTTACATTCATATTCTATCTGAATATTACATTTCATATTCCTTGATATAAGTAATAAATAGTAAATATTATGACAGCACTTTTTAGGCATATTTGCAAAGCAGTGATAAGCAGCAATTAGCTTCATCATGTCTGTCCGCATGAAACAACTCAGTTTCCAATGACTCCATTTTCGTAAAATTTTACACCGAGGACTTCTATTAATATTTGTTGAATCAAAGTTTGGTTAACATCAGACAAAAACAGAAGGCAGTTCATATGGACACCTACATATGTTTATGATGTCTCACTACATTCTTCCTGGAAGAAGAAACTTTTCAAATAAACATTGCAGAGGAAATCAAAATACACACTTCATGTCAAATATATTTCCAAAAATCACACCTTTTACAGAATTACAAAAAATACAATACAACCAGTCCAGCCTACGGTAACTGAACACAATGTGGCGCCAAAAGGTTTAAAATTGCACGCTGGGTAATTAAGACAAAAGTACACAGAGTAATGATATTGACTGAATACTTATTGTTTTTGACTACGTAAAACCTCAAGGCCACGGTGCATTTTGCATGATGCATACTTCAGGCAAAAATGCACTAATATAATATTTAATACTCATTGCTGTGAACTTTACGATAATTACGTAATAAAATGGCTAATAATGCAGAATGTGATTTGTGATGTGATGAAATCAATGATGTTGACTGCACATGGTGACGTCATGTTCCCCGGCAGGTACTGATCCCTCTTTACACACGTAACATTAAGACTCAAATATGCCAATTGCATGTACTGCCATCACATTCCTATGCAAGCATTTTTCTTTTGACCCTTTGAACAATACTGTGTTCAGGAATTCGTGGCCTGTCTTTGTTTTTAAAAATTATCTTGTGCAGACAGAAGGATTTAAAAAAAAATGTTTGTAACATGAACTGTGTATTTTCTGTACAACATTTATCTGAAACTTTACTCCTTCCAGTACAAGGAGTTGTTCAGTGAGGTCTTACGGGCAGACATGACATAACTAACAGGTAATTTTGCAATTCTGTGAACCCACCTAAAAAGCAGGGCATCACCTAGTGCAGAGCCTGACAATGCATGGAAATATAACCTGCACTCCTCCATAAATCTACAAGGTAGTGCACATAATTAAACACAGTAACATCTTCAGTTTCACAGCACACAGCAACCGACTACTGTGTATACAACAGAACAACTCTGAAACTGTCAGGTGTATCAAAATTCTTACAGAACAAACATGAACAAAGGGAACAAATAAGAACATATTTAATTCAGTACTATTTCACCATGTTCATATCCCTAACAAAAAAAATCATAAGAAGCAATGCAAATAACTAACAACACAATAAGATCTACACTCGTCTGGGATATTATGCAACATGCAGTGGTAATTCCATACTGACATTTTGGGACAACCTATCATCCCCAGCTTTTGACCCTGTAAGATGGGACCACTAGGTTGTCCCAAAAAGTTGGTAGGAAATTACCACTGTACACTGCATACTATCCCAGACAAGTTCAGATCTCCTCTACATTGCGGCAGACACCTGAATCACAGAGCTAACAACATACCGCACAAACTGGCAAGTGCAAACCACTCAGAACATCCATTTTATCATAAACACATTCTTTGGTGGTGATCAGATGTACCTTTCCCCTGTAAATAAACACATTTAGAAAGGAGGTTAATAAACATGTTTAGAAAGAGGGTTAAGAATGTAATAACAAACAAGGGAATTCAAGTGGGGACTGAGTGTAAATATGGGAAGTAATGTGATTTATGTGAAGTGATTTTTTTTTTAAGTGAAGTGAAGTGAGTTACAGTGACGATCTTGGGGACAAAAGTATTCTGTACATTAGGGTGACCTTATACTGAAGGTACTTGACTGTATTGTAACTATTTCATTTGGCGTGTGTGTCTTGTGCTGTGGTTGTTTGAACTTGTTTTGTAATGTGGGGGTGTTTTGGTAATATGTTTAATTGTATATACTGTGTTCTGTATTGTTTGTTTTGTCTGCACTAGTGTAAGGACTACTGCCACCGGGTGAAAACTCGACTGCAGTAATTAATTAATTAATTAAGTAAGCAAGCAGCAGTAGTAGTAGTAGTAATAATAGTAATTGGATTTTCAGTTGGGTTTCTTGTAGACTGGCCTCTATACATCTTGCAGCTCTCATAAATAAACTACTACATTATCTAATAACTTATTGCTCTATGGAATATGATACAAATTTTCATATTCTGCTGCATCCTTTAAATCTCATGTTATAAAAGGCCCACACACTGCTGTAACTAGCAAATCGATCTTCTTAACATAAAGAAAGTTACGTACGTGCAAATGTTCTGCTGACACACTTCTCAATGAATTACGGAATCTTGACACCACAATCATTCAGCACATCACAAAGTATTTGCTACATGTAGCGCTCCGCATAGTGAATGATCTCAAAGCCAACTTCCACCATGATAAGTATGATGATCATCCACTCTAGACGGATATGATGTCGATCACTGAGGTGCGACGACAGAAGTTCAACCAACTCCACACAATGATTCAGCTTCTCATTCATCACCTACACACAACAGGGAGGACAGACACTGTAAACTGCTGTACATTTCAGTGCCAATTCACACACACAGACTGGGCTCTAACTGCACAGACTGTACTATGTTCATGTCGTATGTCAATTCATACAAACAGGACTGCGCTATTTTGGAATGGCTGTGGCACCACAGTCCATGTGGTTGCTGGGAAAACGTCAAGCACTTGCAGGAACACCATGCAACACTTCACCACCCACAGACCACCATATCTCAATTCACATATAACCTACTGGACTATGCACTAATTGCACTATACTGCGTTGGACCAAGAAACTGAGAAATCACATTTAAAGTGGTCCACAGCAACACAGTCGGAACAAGGCTGCAGTCCAGTCCTGCACGAGTCAATCAAATATGGTCCCACAATGTAATTCAGACGGACAATACACGAGCCAGATTTTTATCAACAACGTAGGGTCAGTGCATGGTCACAGTGCAGTCCTATAAGTGTGAATTAGTGTTTAACATTCCTCCATATGTGCCAAATATGACAGCTCATAGTACCAATATTTGTGCATGTGTCAACAGACAATGGCTCTAATAGAGGCCGAAATGTTATGCATCCTAACAGATGGGAGCAGTGAAGTGGAACTGAGCAAGGCAAACAGAAACCAAGAAACTTATAACATGAACTGAGTCACCTTACCAAGTACAAAGGTGGCTATGACTCATTCTTACATTGCAACCCATCATTCACAGTGAACTATACATGGAAGCTTTAAAACCCTATATTGTGACACATACTTTGAGTCTGCTCACACATGTCAAGACATAGACATACAAGCAAAGTGTTAATAGCGTTGAAGAAATCTAGTAACACGCATGCTGCATGTGTTGTTTATTGGTATGTGTAGTTTATGTGGAAGCTGGGAGAGCTCAGTTAGTATAGTGATTAGTGAGGGCATGGATCTGACCACTCACCCTAAGGTTAAGACTGCAGGAGCTATACTGTACTGTATTCTTTTGTGGCACAAACAGGGACAAATTTACTGTTTAATTTTTGTGGCTTGCTTAATGACGCTCTCATTAACCTCAGACTATGTAACACCAAATTACAGTAACGAAATGAAGGAAACAAGGAATGGAAAGGCAGCAGGCAGATGCAGTCACTGTAAAGGTAAAGGTAAACAGTACAGCTATTCCATTAAAGGCTTGGACAGGCCCTTAGGGCTCCAGGAGGTTGAGGCTCCCACAATTTCTAGACATTCAGCACATGATGGTGGTTAGGTTGTCAGCCCCACACACTGGCCACATTTATCCCCCAGGAAGATATCCCTGGTACTCATTTCTGTTAGAGGATGATATGACCCAAGGGCCATAGTACAGCCAGCAGGATTAAAGCAATGAAAAATCTGTGACCCCACCAGGAATCAAACCTGCGACCTTCTGACTTGTGGCACAGTGCCTCAATGTCACGGCCGAATTTAAAGCACCTGGTGGTGCTGTGCAAAACCATACTGAACCTCAGCCAGAACAGTCAATGTCCTGACTGACACTCAAACTGGGCATGTGCACCATTAGTTACATATGAGAAACTTGAGCAAACACATAAAGTGTGTCTGCATGTGATGAAATGGCAGCAGGTTGTGATCTGACATTGTCTGGCAATGGAGATGGCAGCAGTGAAATTTGGAATTTCAGATGGCAACTGCTACACAGCCTCAGTAAGGATCAATGTGACTGTTCAGAACTGCTTAATGACAAACAACATAGTTGCTTATTGGGCTTAATCCCTTACAAAACAAATAAATATACTGTGTGGGGTGAAACACAGAAGTTTTGAAAGTTAACCTTTATGAGAATGGTGTCTGATATGCGGGATGTGTGTGTAATAGCAGCCCACCACCCCCCACCCCCAAAAATCTTATTTTATATAGTTAGACAAAAGGGATATTTTTACAACATGCTGCACAATCTGCATTCTTTTTCTCACAAAATGTTTTTTTTGGTTCATATGATATTCACATTCTACATGAAGAGTCCACCCACAGCCTTTAAAGGTTAAGCCCTGTGGTACATAAAGAAACCACTGGCTTTCAAGTGTTAACAAGCCACAATGGCCTCCCATTTCCTGGATTTTGGGATTTTGTTTGTAGGCATTTGGTACAGCTGCTCAATTAACAAACCTCACACATAAAAGTAATGACACACAGTCACACTGCATACGTACTCTTGTGCGTCTGTTGATGCTGAAATAGCTGCACATTTTTTGGTACAGTTCTTCCTGCTCCTCATGTTCCCAGTAAAAGTCTGGAGTATCCAACAAGTCTGAGCTCAAATTAATTAGATGGCGCAAAGCAAACAGTTCACCTGTTTTACGCAAAACATCTTCCCTTGACATACTTATTTTGGTACCCTGTTTTAAATCCTGTAAGTGAAAAAATCGAAACTTGTAACTTCCAATCACAACCAACACCTGCCAGACATACCAACATACAAATATCCTGCTGTCAAGGTTAACTCCATACATAGACTAAATTACTGATGATTATCAGCATGCATTTGAAACATTCAATCCAAAAAACAGCATATTTTATTTCTTGTAGCTCATATGAGCAAAAGCAAAATACACATACATTTCATTATTTTCACTGAAGTTGAAATGACACACACAAACGAAAGTCTGATGGAAAACCTGTGACAAATGCAACACCAATGTTTGATAATGTGTTCTAACCAAATGACAATACAGCTGGAAACTATCTTACCTTCACCTCAAACTCTGATTAAACTCAATGTAATCCACACAACTAAACACAGCTCTGTCACGTAACGGACACAACATAATGTTCACACAACAGCAGCAACCGCCCATCTGATCCATTCACATATATCACAGCCCCAGACAGATAATTTAATATCTCAGTTTCACTGAATATTCATGCCATGAGTGTGAAATGTGGACGTTATCAGCAAAGCACAATACCGCAATGCTAACCAAATTAAAGGCAGCTATTTGCATCTTGACCACTTCATACCAACTGCCATCTGACATAACTATCATCAACAGATCACTTACTGACAAGTCAAGTGCTTTACATAAAGCAGATACACAAAATAGCCCGCTCTCCCCCGTTACATATTTTTGTGATACATGTTTCATTCCAGCAGCCCCATACTGGCATACCACTGATGAAATATAAGTTGCCACACATAAATACATCTACTGTGACATGTCTTATGAAACTACTGTTCATAGGTCACAGGATAATGCTGAGATGAATTTAGAAAAACAGGTTGCAGGGACGGAACTGGCTCAAGAATATGACCAATAGGAGGCTATAGAATTATTGGTGCTGTAACTTCAGGTTCCATTGTCTGATGGCAAACACATCCTACAGAGAAACGTCACATCTTTTGCGATGTAATAATGTGTCATTTGGTTGCTGGCAAAATATGATCATGCAAAACACTGTCTGCCACTCGACCAGGGACACAGCGTTCCAACACAGAATGCGACCCTCAGAAACACCGCTGACAGAATGTCAAGTCTCAGAGCACTGCCAACAGAGATCACTGGGTACAAAAGCTTATGACAACTTACAAAACCACTACCAACCTCAATAACAAATTCGATGCTCTCCACATATCTGTTGAGTGATGCTTCCCACATACCCAGTTTTACAGACAGGGCCATCACATTGGAAAATGTGTATTTGTCCAGTTCTGTAAGACCCTCACTGCCAAGAACAATTAGGCCATCTTGAAGGTGACTGTGTTTTCTGAAACACAGTGGTTTACACTGTTACTGAGACCCTCATAAAGACGCCCATTTGTGTAAGAGATGTCTGTACTGTGCAGAAATCAAAACTGTCCAACCAACTAATTACACAGAATAGAGTCCTTCTGAGCAGCATGCTTATCTGCTAATCAAGAAATTCTCTGTATTTTATGCACCCTGCAGGTTCATTAAGATGTTCACACCAGCCCAACATCTTTCCATGTTCGACGCCAGACGAATTCAGTCAATGCTCTACCATCCTACATTGAAGATCCATTTTAATATTATCCTCCCAATTACACCTAAGTCTTCCAAGTGACCTGGGATTTGACTCACTCTCTCTCAAACACACACACACACACACAGAAGTTCCAGGTGGTCAAGATTTCGACCTTTTGTGACCAGTTCTGACAAAATACGACAAGACCATGTGGCTGCAAATTGGCTTCCCCAATTCTACTGCTACAGCACAGATCACTTTCAGTTCAGTCAAGCTCCATCCTTCATTAAGTGAGTTAGGTTGATGTTGAAATCTATGCTGTTCTGGGATATTACACCCCTTAAAGATGAGGGGGACAGGTGGACAGGTGTATCACAACATCAGTAACTACCATTCTACTCCGTGCGACATCCCAGAAGAAAAAAGATCTAATTTACACCGTAGTAGAAGCCTGAAATTGCATGTAGTTTGCTCATGTTCTTTATCAAATGAGATACTCCTTCAAAAATTCAATAAATTTTATGCTTCCAAAAATGTCTGTATTCTCTGAAAAATATACTTTCATGCTGTTCATGCTTTTGAGGTGATTTTATGTAGTTCATATTGGCACTTGCTAGATGTTTGGCCAATCACAAGATCCCAAAATGTCACTGTGTTCACCATGATACCTACATAAGTCACTGATGATTTCTACCTATTTCAATCATGTGTTCACCTGTGTATATAAGTACCCACATTCACATGTATAGAGGTGCCAACTAACAGCTATGTTCAACTGCCTATCTGTAACAAGTTTTGCAAAGTACTGCCATTTGAATGCGTCCACCTGTATGGCGACATGAGCAAGAAACAGACATTAACATAGCACAGAACTTCCAGAAGTACAAATTCCAAGCACATATCAAATTTGTGAGCTATATAACCTCAAAGACTTTCACTATTCTCAAGTATATAATTGTTAACCAATAAACATGCCCACTCAGCATTTTCACATAATTTTATAATCAATGTCAATGCAAAATTTCACCAGTGTGACCACAGCGTTTCATTAACAATCATCATGTTTCATCAATGATTACCAGTCAAGAAAATGCCAAATGTAGACACCGCAAGGTCTATTTGCCACATCTTGTATTACCTCAATTCGGCTTCAATATTATCACACACAATCTCAGGACTCTACATGCAGTAATGCTGTACCGCATCTCAATAGCATCCTGTCAGCCTAACACCGCTAATACAATGATATACAATTTCTTATGAAGACATGCTCTTTGGTTCAAAGGATCCAAAATATGGCAAGTGTGAAAACTTGGACAAATTTCACAGAAATTCAGATGTAAACATTCCCAACACAAGACTAACATATATATATATGCCAAACTCTAACATCACTAAATATGGACAAACAGTATACCATACAGGTATCAAGTTACTCAGTAATCTTCACACTACAATTAAAAATTAAAATCATGATATAGCAGCATTAAAGCATGCATTAAAACAGTCTCTTATGTCACTCTTGTACTCTGCTGATTAAATTGCCTCAACTGAAAATTCTTAAATATAAAACATTTTTGAACCAGCACTTTTGGTGACTTTCCAAATACCATATATAGCATTTTGTGCGTGCGTGCGCGTGTGTGTGTGTATATATATACACTTTCAATGCTGTATGTAAATAGTTTTTAGAACTACATAGTTACTTACATCTTAAGCACTGGTACAGGCCAATTGGATATGAAGTAACTTTTACAGTTCTACTGTGCCATGTTCTACGTCTGTAAACAGACTGTACATGTATATAATTATAATTTCATTATGCAGTTATTCAATTTACATGTAATGTAAGTTTTGCACTCACACTGTTAACATGTTCCACAAACTGTGGTTTAGCCCAAAGAAGTATCAATGGAATGTAAATAAATTCTATTTCTTACTCTCCTCAGTTTCTCTTCATATTATCACAAATCTCTTAACTGAAAATGTGTGCGATGAGGACAGGTTATCTGTGTTTTCCTTCCACAGAGTACTGACACTTGAAACGTGCCATTTGTGTCACATATGACAAGACATTACTAACACAATCAGCACAGCTACTAGTTACACTACTCTGACTCACCCTACTGCATGAATGTATGGCATAACCTCACTTTCAGCATACACTAATCGTTCATCATAACTATTCTCCTCAAACTGTTGTATGAAGCTGAGGACATTGCTGCTCTCCAGGTCAGGGACATTCCAAAACACAGTTGTGCCTTCACGAAAGAAATATATCTCCCTAGGCTCAACACCAACTTGGTACCTGGCTTCTACATGCACAATATCTGGAACTGAAATTATTGCACATAATTGGAGAAGTGACTGAAAACAGAGAACATATTACTACTTATTTAGCCCTGTGAAGAATACAGTTCATCTAAAAACAAAAATTAAATTCCCACTTCATACAAAAAACACTGCAGCTTCATTAGAAGATCCAGTTAGTTCCTAGCTTGGGGGGGGGAATTGCTGTTTATTGCAAGGACCATAAACAACACAAAAATACACAACATGGACTGTAGTGTCATAGCATGTGGCACATATTACTACCATACTTCAAAGCTGTAACTCATTAGTGACAAGTGACTTTTAACTGACGGTAAAACAGAATTGTTACTTTCTCCATTCCATGCACTGTAATAATACGTAAAACAAAAGTCACATGGTGCAGTGTCTATTAAACTCATTCTCTATTCTTAATTTTCTGGATCATTATTATGTTTATTCAGAAATTCATTATATCAGAAAAGGTAAGGTAAAGTGCACCCTTGTAAAGGCACTGAGGCTCTGTACAGGCAGTATGGCCCAAATGGGGGTAGAGGTATAGCTCTACTCTTTCTTGACCACGGCACTAGAAGAGGGTGAGGGGTCAGTGTCATGCCCCAGCTGCTCTTTACCCCAGGAAAGACCCGGTACCCATTGTAGAGGAGGCTGGGGGGGCCCCAGGGTCAGTCTGGACAGGTGCAGAAAATCTCACCCCCACCGGGATTCGATCCCTGGATCATCCAGCCTGTAGCCAATCGCTATACTGACTGCACTACCTGGCCCACACATTAGACCAGTAATAATGCACAATTACTCACATGCATGAAATAAGATTCACTATACTCTTGTACCATAAAGACATACAGTTGGAGATGGTGTGTTTCTGCAAAGTGTTGGTACATATCTATCACACTAGCTGGATCTACTTCCCACGCTAATGGACCTCAGTCTCTGTCTTGTAGGTTTAAAACTTAAAATCAAAAAGTAAACAAGAATTCCATTAGAATACAATCAACACTTCTCTTACCTACTTGGCTGCCATCTGTTAGTGCTCTTGGTGGTGGGGTGGGAACATAAAGGTTTTGTTGCAATAGTCCTTTGGACAATTTCTCCAAATCATATTCTTCAGCTGTTGTAAATGCAACCACTTTCCAATACTGAAACAGATACAAAGAATTTCATTACCATAATTTATAAGTATGTTGCAACAATAACAATCTATTTCAACATCCATAAACTTGTAACAAGACAGGGAACATACAGTGCAATAAGATACATTTGGAACTTCACATCCTGGACTCTTCTCAGATGGTCATACCATACAGCCCACTGGGACCACACTTTTTGTTGTTGTCTGTAGGCACATTATAGACTGCAATCACTAATGAGGGTCTGTTTTTATTTGCTGTATTTTTCTGAAAATTTTGTTATTCATATGTGCATTGATTTTATCCATCTCAGCCTAACGGCCTGTCAGACCACGATGGGCAAATCTTAACCTTCCCAAATGTAGTTACCTTTACTCCCAAGCATACATCAATCAAAGTAAGAAAAATGAATGAACATTCCATAATGAATTTTACCCT
>Ga0123355_10008408_pt1 | contig 15602 bp, 16 predicted proteins | sample TergutEmb28metaG_3_FD_89872 | JGI IMG/M metagenome (GOLD analysis project Ga0123355, IMG submission 89872) | Embiratermes neotenicus P1 segment gut microbial communities from Petit-Saut dam, French Guiana - Emb289 P1 | ecosystem: Host-associated > Arthropoda: Insects > Digestive system > Gut ... | reverse complement strand
GTTGAGCTTATGGGTAGGTATGCTTATGATGGTACTGCTTCTGCTGATACTTGGGTTTGGCAGGGTAGAGATTAAACAATATCACGATAATACGAAAGGGGCGCAAAATCAGCGCCCCTTCTTCTATTACAAGTTAAATGCGTATCAATCCAACATGTCACCCGTTGACATAGGGCTGTTTAGCCGTCATTACATTCCCAACAACTCCACAAGCCTATCCGGGTAATTTGTGATAATACTATCGACTTTGCTATCAATGCACAACTGCATGGCTTCGTCTGTGTTGGCTGTCCACGCATGTACAGCAATCCCTTCGTTGTGGGCGCGGCTTACCAGGTCCGGCTCTAGGGCAAGCAAATTATATTCTGGGTGTAATGCATAGCCGGCGGCGTATTTTTCGGCGTTTATAAAAGGCTGCATGTACAATAGCCCTACATTAATAGCCGGGTCAATTTCTTTACATAGTTTCATAGACAAGTGGTTAAAAGATGATAAGAAGACCCTGTCTTGTGCGCCCAATGCAGTAATACGGCCAATGACGCTCTGCTCTATGCCGGTGTGGATTAGGGGGTATGTTTTAAGCTCTATATTAAGCAGTTGATTATGCAATGTGGCCAACTCTAAAAGCTCATCCAGGTGCATAATTTGTTCGCCTGCAAACTGCGGGCCCATCCAGGAGCCTACATCCAGTTTACGCAACTCCTTAAAAGTCATGGCATTTACGGGGCCTTTGCCGCTTGTAGTGCGGTCAAGGGTCGAGTCGTGGATTATTATAGGCTCACCGTCTGCAGACAAATGTACATCTACTTCAAAACCGTCACACCCGCTAATTGCGATTGCTTCCATAAACGCACGCCTGGTATTCTCGGGAAATTTGCCGCTAAAACCCCTGTGGGCCAGTACCAATGGTTTAATCATATCAAACCCCAAGTCACAGCGTCGGCAAAACTATTTCAACTTCCCGGCCCAACTGAGACGAGCGATATATACCGTCCACAATTGCCTGGTTATAAATAGATTCTATAATAGGGATAGGAGCTGTGTCACCGGTTGTGATAGCATCACAAAAAGCTTTGACTTTGCTGTAAAAGCGGTCATCTGACGGCCTACGCAGGGGGATGTTTGTCTCGCAAAGCTGTCCTTCTATATCATTGTACATGGTTATAGGGCCGATTGTGCCGTCCCATGCACCACCCCATGGTGTGCCTACACCTGCGGGCTTAATTTTTAGCCCCGCGTCTGTGCCAAAGAACATGGTGTCTCCCATTTTGTCCATGTGCATTGCCCATGACATCCTAAAATCAAGGGCTATATTACCCTCTAGGCGGATAAGGGCCACAGAAAAATCATCAACCGTAAAATGCTCTGCTTCACCGCAGTATTTAGGATTTTTGCCAAAATGGTCACACGCAAAAGCAGAAACGGTAAGCGGCTTGGGGTACCCTATTGCAGAAAGTACCATGTCCAAAGAATAACAGCCTATATCTGCAAGTGCGCCTACCCCTGACAGCTCTTTGCGTATAAAGGTGCCGCCGGGTATGCCCCTACGCCTACCGCCGCCTGTTTGGATGTAATATACATCCCCCAATACGCCGCTTCTTACAATATCCCTTACTAGGTCCATGTTGGGGTCGTAGCGGGGTTGGAAGCCTATTGTCAGGATTTTGCCGGTTTCTTGTGACTTTCTATACATAAGTATAGCGTCGTCTAAGGTTACAGACATGGGCTTTTCGCATAGCACATGTGCACCGGCTTCAAGTGCGGCAATTGTACACTCTGCGTGGGTGGTGTTGTAAGTACATATGCTTACGCCGTCCAGCTCCAGGGCCAATAAGTCCTTGTTGTTGTCAAAGGCCTTCACGTGTGTTAGCCCCGCATTGTCGAAAAACTTACGCGCTTTGCCTGGCACAATGTCTGAGCCGCCTACGATTTCTACATGTCCGGCCTCTGCCAAGCGCAGGTAAGATTTAAGGTGGGCATTGGCTATGCCACCTGTGCCTATGATGCCGATTTTTAGCTTCTTTGCCGGTTTTTCGCTTTGTTTTGCCATTTTGCACTCTCCTTTATGTGAAGTCCATTAGTGGTTTAAGACGATTTAAGAGTTGCAGCAAGCGTTGCAAGCCCAGCCTCAAAATTTACACCAAAGCGGGTATTAGAACCAGCGGCATGGGTACGGCTGATGCTGCTGGATACAAAGTTTACTGCTTTTTCAGCAGACTGTGCCAAATCGTGGCCACACAGCAACCCTGCCAGCAAAACACTGCCAAAGATATCACCTGTGCCAGGGTAAAAGCCGGGCACGCGCGGAGCAAATGAGTAGTCTATCCGGCCTGTATTACTGTCATAGGCCGCCGCGCCAAGTTCATTATCATCAAAATATACCCCGGTTAATACAACAAGCTTGCTTCCAAGAGCTGCTAGTTTTTTTAACGTGTCAGCTACATAGTCTTTGGAATATGGGCCGGTGTGGTACGGCTCATCCACAAGCAAGGCCGCTTCGGTCATATTTGGTACTATGAGGTCGGCCTTTTGGCATAGTTTGCGCATTTCATGCGGGAAGCTTGAGTTAAAAGTTTTGTACAGCATTCCGTTGTCTGCCATTACAGGGTCTACCATTATTATGTTATCACTTGTGCGAAAACGGTCAAAAAAATCCGACAGTATTTCCACCTGCCGGAAAGAACCCAAAAACCCGCTGTATAAGGCATCGAAGCCCAAGCCCAAGCTCTGCCAATGGCTGGCTATGGGTAGTATATCGTCTGTCAAGTCGCGGTATGTGAAGTTGCCAAGCCCGCCTGTATGTGTTGATAGTACGGCAGTAGGCACTACGCAGCACTCAATCCCTGCGGCAGATATAATGGGTAGCGCCACCGTAAGCGAGCAGCGCCCAAAGCCGGATATATCATGGATTGCGGCCACACGTTTTTGTATGTTAACAGATGCTTGTTTGTTCATGTTTACTCCTTCGATTTGCACTGTTTGCGGTATGTCCGTTACTATAAAGGCTTGCTTTTTAAAGAAAACTTCCGCTCTGTACCAGAAAAAAGCCGCTGTATATTCTCCCGATGCATGTACCATCCTAGTACACCCAAGAAGGCAGTAACAGCCACCACTTCCCACGCATGAGGTTCAAGGGCCATAAACACAAAAATCGCCATAGAAACAGGCATAAAGAAAGTAATAGCCAGTGACGCCACAGAGATATACCGCGTTATCAAAACAAGCAAAAACGCAATAAGATAAATTATCAAAGCCGCACGCCAGTCCAGCATAAGCAGTAACCCAATTGTACAAGCAATGCCTTTCCCGCCCCTAAACTTCAAAAAAACAGGGAAGTTGTGCCCAAGCACCACGCCCAACCCGGCCCACACACCAGGGATAAGCCCGTTGACCCCAGCAGCCATAAAACTTCCGCTACCGTCAAACAGCCAACAAGCTATCAAAAACGCCAACACAGCTTTGCCAACATCTGCAATAAAAATCCATACCCCAACTTTAAACCCCATGACCCGGTTGGCATTGGTAAAGCCGGAATTTTTGCTGCCATGTTCGCGGATATCAATACCGCGGGTTAGTTTACCTATAATATATGCGCTTTGGACGCAGCCCAAAGCGTAGCCGAGTAGTATACACAAAAGTCTAAACATCTGCGCTTATCTCCTTATTGGTGCTTACGAAGCAGTGTCCTTACATAGCCAAATATCTCTAGCCCAATTTCGACAGATGGTGCCATCCATTCGGCTTGGGTTGTACCAACCGTGCCTTTCCAGCTTATGTCTGTACTGGTGTCAAAAATGAAGCCTTCGCATAATTCCATAGAAAAATTATATGGCGGCTTTATACCTACAGGCGTTGCATGACATGCATGTTTGAGTGCCGTCATCACACCGTCATATATAAGCGGATATGTTTCTTCTAACGACGGCTCCCAGCCATTGGCTTTATCCTTAACTGGGATAGTGACGATATTACCCGAAAGCTCAAGCGCTTCGGCCATAGATGCTTTGCAGCCCACATTGGCTAAGTGTCGAAGCGCCTGTCTAGTACATCAAAAACCCGGACAATTGGCGGTAATTTTTCTAATACAATATTAAACTCTGGGTTCCCGGCATAATGGGCATCATATAGTAGGATATCATCTATGCCAAAGTCGACGGCTGCATTTACAATTGCCAGTGCGTCGGATGTGATACAGTCGCGGCCATGCTTACGCCACTCATCTTCACCATTGTCGGACCATGACCCGTTATGGTCAAAAATACCAGACGCACCTTCCATATCGGCTATCATAATCAACTGTTTCATTTATCTGTCCCCCTATTACGCACAACAAAGTGTACCGGCGTGCCCGAGAATCCAAAGGCTTCTCTGATTTTATTCTCTATATACCGTGTGTATGAAAAATGCATTAGCTTGCTGTCATTTACAAACAGTACAAAAGTAGGGGGTTTGACCGATGCTTGAGTAGCGTAATATATCCTAAGCGCCCTGCCTTTATCTGTAGGCGGGGAGTGCATTGCGGTGGCTTCTATTATTACATCATTAAGGACACCGGTTGATACACGTAGCGCATGGTTTTGATACACAGCAAAAATTAACTCAAAAAGCTTGTGCACCCGCTGGCCTGTAAGCGCAGAAATAAATAGCTTTGGCGCATATGGCATATAGGCAAGTTCGCTCTCTAGTTTGTGTGTAAACTCTTTCATGGTTTTGTCATTTTTCTCGATGATATCCCACTTGTTTACGGCAATAATCGCGGCGCGGCCACGCTCGTGAGCTATACCTGCAATTTTTGTGTCTTGGTCTGTTATACCTTCTTCTGCGTCTACCAGTAGTACACATACGTCGCAGCGCTCTACCGCGGCCAAGGTCCGTAGGATGCTATAGCGCTCTACATTTTCTTTTATGCGGCTTTTTCGCCGTAGGCCTGCTGTGTCTATAAACAAAAACTCGTTACCATCTTTGGTAAAGTAGGTGTCTACCGCATCGCGGGTGGTGCCTGGTATGTCACTTACTATCATACGCTCCTCACCCAATATCTTGTTTATAAGCGAGGATTTGCCTACATTGGGGCGGCCTACAATAGCAACTTTTATGCGGGTATCTTCTTCATCTATGTCTGACGCGGCTGGGAAGTGTTTAATAACTTCGTCTAATAAATCGCCCAGCCCAAGGGCTTGCCCGGCAGATATTGGGATAGGGTCGCCTATACCTAGCTCGTAAAACTCAAAAATCTCGTGATTATCTTTTGTAGGGTTGTCTACTTTGTTTACCGCAAGCACAACCGGTTTTGATACCCGTCTTAGCATATCTGCTACGTGGCGGTCTGCGTCCATTATGCCGGATTTTATATCTGTCAAAAAAAGTACAACGTCGGCACTTTCTATTGCCGCTTCGGCTTGGCGGTATACATGTTGTATTAGCAGGTCATCTGTATCCGGGTCCAGTCCGCCTGTGTCTATGAGGGTAAAGTTGTGGTTTAGCCATTCGCTGTCTGCATAAAGGCGGTCGCGGGTTATGCCGGCGGCATCGTCTACGATAGCTATCCTTTCGCCAACTAAGCGGTTAAACAGTGTGGACTTGCCTACGTTGGGGCGGCCAACAATTGCTACTATAGGTTTGGGCATATAATTCTCCTTGAAAATGCTGTATTTGTGCGCATCATACCATATGTGCGGTTTATAGTGAAATAACCCACGTATTTTAAAGTGATCCGTGATCGCTTTTGGCCCAATCATCAAAACTGCGATGCATATCTAGATTGCATTGTTGATATGAGGTTTGGTAAAATAAAAGCACATGCAAATAGTACAGTCATAGCTACTATTATAGAAAGGGTTTACCCATGCTTGAAATTGTCCGCCAAACAATAAAACAGTACAACATGTTTGCCCCGGGAGACGGAGTTGTGGTGGGATTGTCTGGCGGGGTGGACTCTGTTGTGCTTTTGGCTGTCTTGCGGGTATTAAGCAAAGAGCTTCAGTTATCTATTTACGCGGCTCACATCAACCACAATTTGCGCAGTACAGCTATACATGACGAAGGGTTTGCACGGCATCTGTGTGATGAGTGGGGCATCCCTTTTTTTGTTTATGATGCAGATGTAAAAGGGCTTGCCACGCAAGACAAACTTAGCACCGAAGAAGCTGGGCGCAAACTGCGATATAAGTACCTACGCCAAAGTCAAGAAAGAACAGGTGCAACAAAAATCGCAACAGGCCACCATGCAGACGATAACGCAGAAACAATGCTGCTAAACCTTTTTCGTGGTGCAGGGCTGAAAGGGTTGTGTGGGATACCACCAGTAAACGGCTGTATAACTCGGCCACTGTTGGAGGTAAGCCGAAGTGATATACAAGCCTACGCACATGAACATAATCTAGGCTTTATTACAGATGAAACAAATGCATCAAGCGACTACAGCCGCAATTATATCCGCAATAAAATTATCCCATCAATGCAGCTGCACTTTGGTGACAGCGTAACAGCAACGATGGCAAAGAATGCCCTAGCCATGAAAGCAGATGAAGACTACCTTCACACGGCTGCCGCCAACGCGTTTAAATTATTATCGCATGATACACATCACATATCTGATGATGGGGTGCTATCATATGTACAAGCTGTGTCTTCACCTGTGATTTCCCTACCTATAAAGGAGTTGTTAGCGTACCCTATGGCTCTGGTTGGGCGTATTATCCGCCAAGCTATTGCCAAACTGCGTGGCGAACAAGCACTAAGGGATATACAATTAACTCATATACAATCTATCCTTGACATAGCCAAAGGGCAAACAGGCCGGGAAGCCCATTTGCCAGGTTTTACAGCCAAGCGCGAGTACAAAAACCTTATACTGCAAAAAAATACACTTCATATAAATGGTTACTGTCACACCTTGTCCCCTGGTATACCCATAAACATACAACTGGCCGAAGTGACACTGCATTTAAAAAAACCGTCAATTAATAAACCTGGCTGTACGCAAGCCTTCAATTATGGTAAGGTAGAGGGCGTGTTAGAACTGCGTACCCGCCGCGCGGGGGACAAAATCACCCTAGCAGGTACCGGCACCAAAAAATTGCAAGACTATTTTACCGACACAAAAACACCCAAAAGCCAGCGTGACCAGATACCCCTACTGGCAGACGGAAGTAATATCCTATGGGTTATGGACAAGCACAACCGTACAAACTCAGCATATAAACCAGATGACAACCAAAATACATGCTGGGTCACTTTGAGTTTTGATACAAATAAAAATGCACTATAAATGGGAAGGAATAATCATATGAACACACAAATCGAGACGTTGCTGTCGGCACAACAAATCGCCACACGTGTGGCAGAGTTAGCTGCCGAGATAAACAAGGATTACGCTGGCAAGGACATACTTCTGGTTGGCACTTTAAAAGGTGCGTACATTTTCCTGGCAGACCTTTCCCGATATCTGCCCGAAAGGACTCAGATAGACTTCTTAAAAGTTTCCAGCTACGGGGATTCTACCTCTCCCGAGACGGCAGTGCAATTTGACCAGCACCCAACAATTGACCTAAAAAATAAACATGTGCTTCTTGTAGAAGACATTGTAGATACAGGCCACACCTTGGCCTTCCTAAGAAAATATTTGCATACCAAAAACCCAGCCAGCTTGCGTGTATGTGCTTTACTAGACAAGCCCAGCCGCAGGGAGGCTAATCTAGACCCAATAGAATATCTTGGTTTTTCTATCCCCGATAAATTTGTGATAGGGTACGGGTTGGACTATGCCCAATGCTACCGCAATCTGCCATATATCGGCGTACTTCAATCATAACTATCTCCCACATTATCTAACGAAAGTAAGGTGTACAAGTGATAAAACAAAGACACGTAAAAAATATCAGCATGTTCTTCTTACTGGTTGCTATTTTGTTTATGGTTAGCATGTTGATGAATCTTGCAAACAACCAAGATGATGATGAGCCTTTCACATACGCGCATTTGTTGCAAGCGTTGGAAGAAGGGCTGGTAACCAACGTGGCCATTACTCCGTCACAGGAGGTTAACAACGTAGGCGAAGCAGAAATTACGCTAAGAGGCGTACGTGAGACACAAACCGTGTACATCCCCAACATAACCGGGTTTGAAGAGTTTGTGCGCCATCTGCGGGAAACCCAGACAGACTTGCACATAGAAACCAACCCGCCAAGGCGGCCCAGTATATGGATACAAGTATTGCCCTTTGTGTTGGTGTTTGGCGGCTCGTTAATTGTGCTGATGCTGGTACTTAGGCATATGCAAGGCGGTATGGGTGGTGGTGGCCGCGGCCCCAGCTTTGGCCGTAGCCGCGCAAGGGTGAGCTTTCAAGATACCCGCAGGGTAACATTTGACCAGGTAGCGGGCTTGGACGAAGAAAAAGAAGAAATGTCCGAAATCGTAAGCTTCCTTAAATCACCACAAAAATATAACGACATTGGCGCGCGCATACCAAAGGGTGTGCTTTTGGTAGGCCCCCCGGGAACAGGTAAGACATTCCTTGCTAGGGCTGTTGCCGGTGAGGCCAATGTCCCGTTTTATAGCATTTCTGGTTCCGACTTTGTAGAGCTGTATGTAGGTGTTGGTGCGTCACGAGTAAGGGATTTGTTTGACCAAGCCAAGCGTACCGCCCCAAGCCTAATAATCATAGACGAGGTAGATGCAGTAGGGCGTAGACGCGGCGCAGGCCTAGGCGGTGGCCACGACGAGCGTGAGCAGACACTTAATCAGCTACTAGTTGAGATGGACGGCTTTGCCGTAAACGAAGGCGTTATAGTAATAGCCGCAACCAACCGCCCAGATATCTTAGACCCGGCACTTCTAAGGCCGGGACGTTTTGACAGGCGTATAGTCGTAAACCCACCAGATGTAAAGGGCCGCGAAGCGGTACTTCATGTACACGCAGAAGGCAAACAGCTAGATGATGATGTATCCCTAAAAATAGTGGCCCAAACCACGGCGGGTTTCACCCCTGCAGATTTGGAAAACTTGATGAACGAGTCCGCACTACTCGCCGCCCGTGACGAAAAAAACAAGATTGATATGGAATCTATCCGCAAAGCCTTCATCAAAGTAGTGGTAGGCACAGAAAAGAAAAGCCGCGTAATAACCGAAAAAGAGCGCCGCATAACCGCATACCACGAAGCAGGCCACGCAATATGTCATGAAATAATGCCGGATATAGACTCCACATACATGATTTCTATAATCCCTACCGGCCGGGCCGGTGGATATGTTATGTCATTGCCAAGCGAAGACAAAGCCTACTATAGTAAGCGCTTTATGGAGCAGCAGATTGTGTCACTACTAGGTGGGCGTGCAGCAGAAGCACTGGTGCTAAAAGATATCACCAGTGGTGCCGCCAACGATATAGAGCGTGCGACTGGCATGGCCCGTAATATGGTTGTCAAGTTTGGTATGAGCGATACACTGGGCCCGATACAGTTTGGTAACGACAACGAAGAAGTCTTCATAGGGCGTGACTTGGCCCATTCGCGCAACTATAGCGAACATGTAGCCTCGCAAATTGATGCCGAAATTAAGCGCATCATAGAAGAAAGCTACAACGAAGCAACACGTATAATCCAGACCCACGAATATGTATTGCACAAAATTGTAGACCTGTTAATGGAAAAAGAACGTGTTTCCGGTGAGGAAGTACGTAGGCTGTTCCCATCTGGCACGCTTACTGCAAAGGAAAACAAAGGACTAATGGGTGAAGAAAAGCGGTTTTGATTGTGGCTTTTAATGGTCTTAAACAATATTTTACGAGAAAGCTCATGCAGAAATTTGCATGAGTTTTTTTTGTATTTGGCTGGACGGATTACAAATTAATCTACTATTTTTAAGCTATTGACAATTGCGACGCGATGTAGCATAATAGCGTTGCGACATGGCGTAGCAGTTCAGCTTATTTGTTCCACCGACGAAGGAGGCATGATTAAACATGAAAAAACTAGGACGGCTATCTGAGACAGAAATGGAGGTAATGCAAGTTGTATGGGAACAAGCGACCCCCATCACTGTTGCCAAACTACTAGACCTTTTTGCAGAAAAAAAGGGATGGAAAACATCAACTTTATCAACTATCTTATCAAGACTAATCCAAAAAGGATTTTTGACAAAGACCATGAAAGCAGGTGTAAACTACTACAATACAGATGTGACGCTATATGATTATCAAAAAAGCGAAACTCGCAGCCTATTAACCAACTTATACGGCGGAAATGTAAAAAATTACGTAGCAGCCTTGGTTGATAACGAAGGTATAACCAATAAGGACATAGAAGACTTAAAACATTGGTTTAAAACTATAACAGGTGATGCAAATGAGTAATCTATTATCACATGTAGTGACCGCATCCGCAGTGGGGACGCTGCTTTTATGTATCATTGTAGCGGTTAGGCCCATAACCAAAAAACACCCTGTGTATGCAAAAACACCAACCTTTATTACATTCTTGTTACAAACTTCTCACATTGCGTCAATTGACGCGGTAAAACGACAATTATATAATTTTGTCATGTAGCGGGGATACCGCACAAATTTATAATTGAAGGGATGTTTTAACAATGCACAGGATTTTCAAAGCGCTTGCAGCAGTGTTGCTACTAAGCTTAATGTTGACTGCGGTGGTAGCATGCTCCTCTGAAGAAGAGGAAAGGGGAGAATTAACCTTCGAAAACGTACGTATAGCTTTCATTCACGTAGGTGGCCCGGAGGACAGAGGCTACACATATCGCCAGCACCAAGGTACCCTGGCCATGATGGCATACCTGGGTATAGATGATGACCAAGTACGTAATTTTAATAATACCGCCGCAGGCGAACCCATTCAAACGGCCCTTCAAGAAGCTATAGACTGGGGTGCAGATATTGTTTTCGGCACCAGCTTCGGATTTGGGCCTTTTATGTTGGAATCTGCCCGCGAAAACCCAGATGTACAGTTCTTCCATGCAACAGGCAACTTGGCTGTTGGGGCTGATTTACCCAACTTCCGTAACTATTTTGGCAACATGAGCCAAGCTCGTTACCTTTCTGGTATTGCTGCAGGTTTGCGCACAGAATCTAATATTCTTGGCTTTGTTGCCGCTCATCCCAATGGTGAAGTTATCACAGGTTTGACGGCATTTTTCTTGGGCGCACGCAGTGTAAACCCAGATGTGCGTATGTATGTGACATACATGGGCGTATGGAATAACCCAACCCTCGAAGCACAAATTGCACAGTCACTTATAGACCGTGGCGCGGATGTTATTGCACAACATGCCGATAGTACCGCAGCCCAAACAACTGCAGAAGCCGCCGGTGTATGGAGTGTAGGCTACAACAATGACATGATCCCCGACGCACCAAACGCAGTACTGGTATCTCCTATGTTTGACTGGAGTATTTACCTGATCCCTGCCGTGCAAAGTGTTGTAAACAACCAACCACTGCCGTTGGACTTCCTTGCTGGCCTTTACGAAGGCATGGTACTACTGTCTGACCTTAACCCCAATACTGTGGCACCAGGTACAGATATTGCAATCGCTGCCGCAGAAGGTGCAATACGTGCAGGTCGCAATGTATTTACCGGCCCGCTTTATGGTTATTATCAGCCAGTTGAGGGCGAGCTTGTTAGGGAGCTGGTACAGCTTTTACCTGACGGTCAACAGTGGATAGAGCCACTATCTGCGCCTTCTTGGAGGCATATAATCGAAGGTATTACCATTATCGAATAAACAAGACGAAGATATAAAATCATGAGGCTTATACCCCAACCCCAAAACCGCGCATACGCGCGGTTTTGGGGTTGGGGAGGCATCTAGAAATGTAACAAACTGGGGTGAACAAATGACACATGCGGCCATACAAACATACGGTCTTACTAAGTCTTTTGACAAAGTACTGGCTAACGACCATGTAAGCTTTGATGTACAAAGAGGCGAAATTTTGGCGCTTATGGGTGAAAACGGCAGCGGCAAAACAACGCTTATGAATATGTTGTCTGGCATTTATTTTCCAGACAGCGGCCAGATAGAGGTAAACGGCAAAGGGGTGTCTATCCTATCGCCCAAAGATGCGTTTGACTTGGGGATAGGTATGGTGCACCAGCATTTTAAGCTTGTTGATGTATTTACCGCCACAGAAAACATCGTACTTGGGATGAAGGGTCCGGCATTTTTGGACCGCAAGGCCCAAAGCCGCCAAGTCGCAGAAATTTGTAAACGCTATGGTTTTTCTCTTGACCCAAATAAAAAAGTATATAACATGTCTGTTAGCGAGAAGCAAACGGTAGAAATCGTAAAAGTGCTATATCGCGGCGCAGATATTCTTATATTAGACGAGCCGACAGCGGTGCTGACACCGCAAGAGTCGGAGCGTCTTTTTATTACCCTTCGTAACATGAAAAACGATAACAAAGCCGTTGTTATCATCACGCACAAGTTAAATGAAGTGTTGGCTGTATCTGACCGTGTGCACATACTTCGCAAGGGCAAGTCTATTGCCACGGTCATAACTGCCGAAACCAACCAGCAAGAGTTAACAGAAATGATGGTTGGGCGTGCTGTAAGTCTAAAAATAGATAGGCCCGTAACACAAGATAAGTCTACGCGTTTAGAAGTGCAGGGGCTAAACTGTGTCAGTACCGATGGCGTAAAAGCCTTGCATGATATCAACTTCACTTTGCAAGCAGGGGAAATACTAGGCGTTGCCGGCATTGCCGGTAGCGGTCAAAAGGAACTTTGCGAGGTGCTGGCAGGGCTATATCCAGTGCTGGGCGGCAGTGTGCGGTATCATCTAGAGGATGGCAACCAAAAGGAAATTATAGGTATGTCGCCCAAGGAAATAAACAAACTGGGTATATCCATGGCCTTTGTACCAGAAGACAGGTTGGGTATGGGCCTTGTACCCGATATGGATATGACAGATAACGTAATGTTGCGCCACTACTACAAAGGCAATGGGCCTTTTGTGGACCGTAAGTCATCCCGCAAACTGGCAAGAAGTCTTATTAAGCGGCTGGACATAAATACCCCAGGCACCAGCACACCAATTAGGCGGCTATCAGGCGGCAATGTGCAAAAAGTTCTTTTGGGGCGCGAAATAGCCTCGCATCCGCGGGTGCTTATTGTCGCATACCCAGCCAGGGGGCTAGACATCAACTCATCTTACACCATATATGACCTTATAAACGAGCAAAAACAACAGGGTGTTGCAATACTGTTTATTGGTGAAGACCTAGACGTGCTTCTAGAGTTGGCAGACCGTGTCATGGTACTGTGCGGTGGGCAAGTAAGCGGTATTGTGGATGCAGCTGCAGCAACAAAAGAACAAGTAGGCCTACTTATGACACAGGTAGGCGAGTCAGGAGGTGCCATATGAGTCAAAGCATACCTACAGCCAAGCAACCCTATGCACGTATAGCCAAGCGGGGCGCGATATCCAAGCGCAAGGCATGGGCTGTGCGGGCAGGCGGCTTGCTTGCGGCACTTACGGCTGGTGCTTTGCTTATATTGGCACTTGGGCATAACCCCTTGGCAGTATATGCAGACATGGTAAACAGTGCTTTTGGCGACCGCACAGGTTTTAACCAGTTAGTGCGCATTGCAGTACCCCTGCTTGGTGCGTCTTTGGCTGTGGGCCTAGCTTTTAAGATGCGCTTCTGGAATATTGGTGCAGAGGGGCAAATATTGGTTGGTGGTATTGCGGCTACTTATTTTGCATTGTTCCAGTATCAAAATATACCGCGCCCGTTACTGCTGATTACTATGGCAGTTGTGGGAGCCGCAGCAGGTGCTATTTGGGGGTTTATCCCTGCATTTTTCCGTGCAAAGTGGGGCACGAACGAGACACTGTTTACGCTTATGCTTAACTATGTAGCCTTCGGGTTTATAAGCTATTTGCAAAGCGGCCCGTGGCAATGCCCTATACAAGGCGGGTTTCCTATTATATCTATGTTTGACCCGGTGGCGCGCTTGCCCAGGGTGTTTGATATCCATATAGGCTGGATTATCGTGCTTGTTTTGACAGTGCTTGTGCATTTTTATTTGCGAAAGTCCAAACAGGGTTATCAGCTAAGCGTTGTAGGCCAAAGCGAAAATACCGCACGCTATGCCGGTATGAATGTAGCAAGGATTATTATACGTACAATGATAATATCTGGCGCAATTTCTGGGCTGGTAGGGTTTATGCAGGTATCTGGCTCGCATTTTACGCTTAACGATACCGTTACTGGGGGCGTTGGGTTTACCGCAATAACCGTTGCTTGGCTCGCGCAGCTTAACCCGCTTATTATGATAATAGTATCGCTGTTTATAGCTACACTAACCCGCGGCTCTATACGTATACAAACTTCCTTTGATATCCCGGCTACTATTGCGTCTGTATTTATTGGTATTATTTTATTTTTTATGCTGGCATGCGAATTTTTTGTTAATTACCGTATTGTGTTCCGCAACACAAAGGAGAGTTAGCCATGGACAATTTCATTAATATTTTTAACGCGGCTGTGCTGGCCGGTACGCCTTTGTTGTTTGGAACACTTGGTGAAATCCTTTCCGAGAAAGCCGGTAATCTAAACTTGGGTGTCGAGGGTATGATGTTTATGGGTGCCATTGGCGGCCTTGCCTCTGTATTTTTGTTGGAGGTGGGGTTGGATGTGCAAATTGTTGGGTGGCTGGCCGTGCTTATTGCTATAGTATTTTCGTTTTTGGTTGGTGCTTTTGGGGCGTTTATTTATAGTGTGTTGGTGGTTTCGCTTAGGACACAGCAAAATGTTACTGGCCTAGCGCTTGCTATTTTTGGGGTAGGCTTTGGCAACTTCTTTGGTGATTTTCTAAGAAGGTACTCACCGGTCGGTTCTGTATCCATAAGCGGTGCGGCCCGCGCTGGCTTTGCAGACTTGCATATACCGGGTTTGTCTGGTATCCCAGTTATTGGGCCATTGTTGTTTAGCTATAATATTTTGGTGTATCTGGCACTTGCTATAGCCATTGCTATGATGGTCTTCCTTAACCGTACACGTTGGGGGATTAACTTGCGTGCGGTGGGCGAAAGTCCAGCTACCGCTGACGCTGCCAGTATCAATGTTACCCGTTATAAATACTTGGCAGCATGTATCGGTGGAGGCATTTGTGGTATTGGTGGTATGTATATTGCAATGGTAGCAACCGGCGGTGTGTGGAATCATAACGCCGTATACGGCTTTGGCTGGATTTCTGTTGCGCTGGTAATCTTTGCGACATGGAACCCTACACGCGCATTGTTGGGCTCGTTCATCTTTGGCGGACTAACCATCTTGCGTTTTTATGTACCTATGGGCATACCCATGCAAATATATGATATCTTCCCGTTTATTGCGACAATTTTGGTGTTGATTGTTACCAGCATACGCCAAACAAAGGAGCATAAACCACCGGCACATGTAGGTGTTAATTATTTTAGGGAAGAACGGTAATCTTAACTCCCACAACCAATAAAAGGGGCTGTCTCGTGAAGCCCCGAAAAAAAAGAGAGCGGCGCAAAGCGCCCAGCTCTCTTTTTTTGTTGTAAAATCAGTTTATGCTGAACCAACTACAACGCGAAAATCATACCCTAAACC
>Ga0123355_10008407_pt1 | contig 15602 bp, 13 predicted proteins | sample TergutEmb28metaG_3_FD_89872 | JGI IMG/M metagenome (GOLD analysis project Ga0123355, IMG submission 89872) | Embiratermes neotenicus P1 segment gut microbial communities from Petit-Saut dam, French Guiana - Emb289 P1 | ecosystem: Host-associated > Arthropoda: Insects > Digestive system > Gut ... | reverse complement strand
GCCCTAGGCCTCGCCTACGGCGAGACTGAGGGCGGGTAGGCCATGCATTAACTCGAACTAAGCATTTGCGGGAAGAACACCCGCAAACGCAAGTCTCGTAGTATGCTTTCGCCCAAAAAGTATGCAAAAATGCGACCTAAGGGGCTTCGCCCCCTAGGCACCCCCTTTGATGAAGGGCTTACCGTTTTAGGCGGCGAAGGGGCGCGGCACATGAGGGCACTCCTGCATGTATTGCTTTGGGTGGAGCCACCTTTTTCTTGCGATGGGCAGTGTTATTGCATCATTGATCTGCACGAACTAAGAGCCAACCGTCGCCGAACTTCCAAAATCCAAGCCCAACCTAGAACCAACTCTCCCAACCTATAGCGTGCAAGCCCTTCGGGGGGCTTGGGGGCTTTGCCCCCAAGTCGCATTTTTGCATACTTTTTGGGCGAAAGCAAAAAGTATGGCCGCCGGCAGGCATGCCGAGTAAAAAAGATAGATTGAAGTTAAATAAGGGACGCACGGGGGCGCGTCCCCTACAGCTATCTATTTAGCATCTCCTGCACCATCGCCGTAGGCATAACAGTAGGAGTCCCCACAGCTCTGGCCATGTGATAGATCTTCGCGGCGTCTTCCAGATACTCCGTGCGGATAAACGCTTGCGGCAAACTCTCCCCTATGGTGATGGCACCGTGGTTTTGCATCAGACAGGCCGTCTGCCCCTGTAGGGTCTTTACCACGCCTAAGCCCACGTCGGGGGTGCCCTGCATGGCCACTGGGGCCACCGGAATCTCTCCCTTTAGGAAGTATACCATCTCCACTAATACCAGGGGGATGGGTTCATTGAGTACAGCAAAAGCCGTGGCGTAGGGGGAATGGGTGTGTACGACGCTCTTCACCTCTGGCATACTCTTGTAAATTTCCGCGTGGAGGGGCCACTCTGAAGAGGGTTGGTGGGCCCCCTCGATGATTTTCCCCTCTAAGTCAATCACCATGATGTCTTCCGGTACCATGGTCAAATAATCTCTGCCGCTGGGGGTTATGACGATATAGCCCTCATCCGAGCGCGCGGAGAGATTGCCGCTAGTACCCGCTACCAGGGCTTGCCTGTAGGCCTTTTGCGCGTATTCCAACACTTGTTTTTTGTAGTCAAACAATTTCATATCACGATTCCTCTTTGCTTTTCTCTATATTATGATTATTCGATCAATCCAAGGAAATTTGAATCAATGCGTCTAATGCGATGTGGGATTGATCATCAATAGCCTTATGTAAGACAGCCTTGTCGGGCTGATAGCTCTCAACCCCTTCGAGCTCGAACACCTTGGCGTCAACCGCTAGGATGGCCCCCGTCTTGATTCCGTTTAATCCCCCCACCACCAGGAGGCCCGAGACTTCGTTTTCACCGGCGATGATCCCGGCCCGCTGATAGAGACTCACCGTAGTCTCTAATAGACCGGGGTAAAACAGGGCCTGGGTCAAAACCAGTCCGGAATGGGTGTCTATCCCCTTTTCCCTCGCCGCGGCTTCCAGGGCGTACACCACGTCTCTGTGGGCGATGGCGGGATAGGAGAGGGGGATCATCTTCTCTGTCACCCCGTCTTCCCGGCAGGCCCCTGTGGCGATGACGATGCTACCGGCATCGATACCTGCCTGCATCCCTCCGCAGGTGCCGACGCGGATGATGACCTTGGCCCCGGCGCGGCAGAGGCTCTCAAAGGCGATGACGGCACCGCCGCATCCCACACCGTGGGATGTGACAGTAACGGGCACCCCCTTGTGCAAACCGTTGTAGCTCCAAAACTCCCGGTTTTGGGAGACGCAGACGGCGTCTTCCAACTTGGCGGCAATCAGTTCGGCCCGCTTGGGGTCGCCGCAGGTCAGGACTCTGGGGCTGATTTCACCGGGGTTTACCTGGATGCAGGGCAATTTGTTTCCCATCTCTATCTCTCCCCTCTCAGGTGGCGACCAGGACGTCGATTTCTAAGCGCGCTAGGGTTTCATTCCAGGGCTCAGATAAGGCCTGATCTGTGATCACGCAGTCTAGGGCGTCTAAGTCCATGAGCTTGTGGGTGGCTACGGAATCAAATTTTGTATTGTCCGCGATTAAGATGCGGGTTTTGGCGTGGGCCAGCATGGTTTCACGCATTTTCGCCTCACTCTCTATATGGTCGGTGAGGCCGAAGTCTAAATGTGCACTGGTACAGCTGATAAAGGCCTTGTCGGCGTAAAAATGCCTGATATTTTCCTGGGCCATGTGGCCGTTAAAGGCGGCGGTCTCAGCGCAGAGCTGGCCGCCGATGCAGATAAGGGAGGCAAAGGCACAGTCTCCTAACACCTGGATGATATCAAAGGAGTTTGTGATCACCGTCACGGCACGTTTGGCCTCTCTGATCTCCTGGGCGAGGACTAGAGCTGTTGTGGAACAGTCGAGCATGACGCTGTCCCGCTCCGCAATCAGTTCGAGACCACGTTTGGCTATACGCCTTTTCTCCTCTATGAAAAAACGGCGGCGCAACTGGACTGGTACGGAACGCTCACTACCTTTTAACAGATAGGCTCCGCCGTGTACCCGGCGGAGTTTGCGCTCGTCTTCCAGTTTCGCTAAGTCCCGGCGGATGGTCTCCTCTGTGACGCCCAATTGGGCGCTCAAGTCGCTGACCATGGCGCTGCCGCCCGCCTCTAATATCCCTAAAATCGCCTCCCGACGTTCAATGGCCAGCACAGTGTATCCCCCCGTAGACCCTGGTCAAGCCAGCGGTTTCTTGTATATCGATCTTATTTGTTTGAAAATTTCTGATTTTCTTTGTTTGCTACAGCAACTATACCACTTTATATTAATGTTTGTCAATACGCAACATTTCCTTTCTCGGCATTTGATTCTATTCCATTCTTTTTTTGATTTTTGTCTTTTTTATTTGTTTTTTTGTTGACATTTCTTTGAACACGTTATACACTGATTCTGTATAAGAAGGAAAGTGATATCTGACATCGTAGGACAACAAATTTTAAAGGAAAAGAAAGAAGGGTGGAAAAGATGAAAAAGTTATTAGCATTGCTCCTCTGCGTACTCCTGGTAGCCTCTCTGCTGGTGGGCTGTAACAACGGCACCCCAACCGAGACCCCGACACCGGATCCGACTCCAACGCCAGACGCTGGCACTCCAGCGACACCGGAGCCGGACGAACCCGAGCGGATCTATCGCGTAGCCGCCATTATGAACGAAGTGGGCGTCAACCCCTTCCTGACCCAGGTTGTGGATGAGCTGGCGGCCATCTACGCCGAAGGCATCTTCCCCATGGAATACAGAATCATGGAGTTTACTGATGTGGCCATGGCCGGTGAGCACGTCCGCGCCGCCGTGGAAGAGGGCTTTGACCTGATCATCAACGTGGGCTTCCAAGCGGCTGACGCCATGGCGGAAGTCTCTCAGATGTTCCCGGATCGCGCAACTTATGTAAACCTCGACATCGCTGTGGATAGCCCCTATGTGAAATCCGTTCTCTTTACGACTTCTGAGTCGGCTTACTTAATCGGCATCATCGCCGCTATGGTGGCGGAGGATATGGGCCATCCCATGGGTCCCTTCGGTCAAGTTGGCGCGAACCCGGGCCAGGGTAGCTTCCACTGGCGTTATGGCTTCATCCGCGGCGTACAGAGCGTAAACCCGGATGTAGACGCCAATAACGACTTCATTTTCAACTTCACCAGAAGCTTCTCCGACGCGCCCCTGGCCAAGGAGTTAGCACTACAGCAGGCGGCACAGGGCGCCGTGTTCATTAACGCCGCTTCCGCCGTTGCCGACTTCGGCACCTTTGAGGCCGCGTTAGAGGCCGGCTTCTTCACCTCCGGCCAGGACGCCGACAGAACCACGCCGGACAACCCCAACATCCTCTCCACACAGACCAAATACACAGGGCGCGCCACCAGAATGGTCATTGAGCAATTCTTTAATGGCGGCATCACCCCCGGTGTAGTCAGATGGGGCATTGCTGAGGGCGGCGTCGGTGCCACCAACATCACTTCCCCGGGCAACTTCAGAAACTATGAAGTGCTGACTGACGAGATCGTAGCGGCGGCACTGCAGGCGGTGGAAGATATCCGCGCCGGCCGGATCGTGCTCTACCCGGTTCCCCTGGAAGAGACCTTCATGGAGCCCGCGACTGACTAAGTTCCAACTACACACACAACTGGCGCTCTTAGAAGTTATCTAAGGGCGCCAGTATGCAAATAGGGTAGTATTTTAATTAAGGGGGCTAGGGATTCCCGTGGAAACAGATAAGCGCGAAGTCATTCTACAGATGGATCAAATCGTAAAAAGTTACGGAGACCTGCTGGCCGTGAACCAAGTGGACTTAACCCTGAAAAAGGGAGAGATCCTCGCCTTACTGGGCGAAAACGGCGCAGGGAAAACCACCCTGATGAAGGTCTTATACGGGCTCGAACAGCCTAACGGCGGTAAGATCACCATCGGGGGCAAAGAGGTGCGGATCAAGAGTCCGACCCACGCCATCGCCGAGGGAATCGGCATGGTACAGCAACACTTTATGCTCTTTGACCCCTTTACTGTGGCGGAGAACATTGTCTACAGCAAAGAGCCGCGCGTCGGGGGCATATTTTTTGACCTGAAAACAGCGAATACCATTGTGGCAGAGCTCTCGAAGAAATACGAACTGCCCCTTGACCCCCGGGCTAAAATCCAGGGTATGCCTGTGGGGCTGCGGCAACGGGTGGAGATTTTGAAGGTTCTGTACCAGAACACCGACATCATCATTTTTGATGAACCCACCGCCGTTTTAACGCCACAGGAGGTCCATGAGCTCCTGCTGACGATGAAGCATTTGGCGGCAAGCGGCAAGAGTATTATCTTCGTGACCCATAAGTTAAACGAGGTTATGGAAGTGGCCGACCGGGCCATGGTCATGCGATTGGGGAAACTGGTTGGCAATGTGCCCGTCAGCGAGACAAGCATTGAAGAACTGTCGTTTATGATGGTGGGGCGTCAGTTAGCCCAGCAAGATCTGCCCACCGTGGAAACGGGGGAAGATATACTTACCGTAGAAGACCTGTGTCTGGTCACTAAAACCGGGGGCAATGTGTTAAACGAACTCTCCCTCCATGTGCGAGCGGGTGAGATTGTGGGAATCGCCGGGGTCTCCGGCAACGGGCAGTCTGAGCTTGTGGAATGTCTGTTCGGCCTGCGGAAATCCGTCAGCGGTAGTATTCAGGTCAAGGGGCAGGAGCTCCGGCACCTCTCCGTGCGGCGTGTGCGCGAGGCTGGGGTTGCGCTCATCCCCGAGGATCGCTACATCTGGGGCAGTGCGGTAGACGCCCGGATTATGGAGACGGGAATCATGGCCCACCACAGAAAGCCGGAGTTCTCCACAAAAGGGATCATGCGGATGAAAAAAGTCCGTAGCTTCGTGCAACAGTTTGTGGCGGACTTTAAGGTGAAGACAGATAATATCATGAACCGCACGGGCTCCCTCTCGGGGGGGAACGCCCAGAAGCTCATCGCGGCTCGGGAGATCCGGCAGAATACGCCCCTCTTGGTGGCCTCTGAGCCCACCCGGGGTCTGGATATCGGCGCTATCGAGTACATTCATGAGCGTTTGATTGAAAAGCGGACAAAGGGTGACGCGGTTTTGCTCATCTCCAGTGAGCTCTCGGAGATCATGAAGCTCTCAGACCGAATCTATGTGATGTATGAGGGCAGGATCAACGGCGAGTTTCTGCGGGGTAATGTGAACGAGGACGAGTTGGGCCTCAGAATGACGGGAGGGGGTGTGCAAGATGCCGCTAGTTAAGAGACTGAAATCCATCGGTTCTGTATTAGTCCATCCCCTGTTTGCCATCTTGGTCTCCCTCTTGATCGGCAGTATCGCGATCTTAGCCGTGGGGGAAAATCCCATCACTGTGTACAGGGTCATGTTTGTCGGGGCCTTTGGCACTGAGTTTGCGCTCTTTGCCACCTTGACACGGGCCACGCCTATCATCATCTGCGGATTGGCCGCGGCCATCGCCTGGAAGTCGGGCTATCGCGGCATCGGCGGCGAGGGGCAAATGATCTTAGGGGGCTTTGTGGCGGCGGTTGTAGCCCTCTACTTCCCCGGCCCGCCCGCGCTACGGATTGCGCTGGCTGTGATACTGGCCATCGCTGTGGGCGGGGTCTACTCTATGCTCTCGGCTTTTCTCTTGGATAAGTTTAAAGTATCCCTGGCTATCTCTACCCTGATGATGAACTTTATCGCAAACTTCGTCGTCTTGTATTTCGTCTCCCATGTGTTCCCCGATCCGGCGGATCTGCGGATTATACAGACGGAGCAGCTTGCCACCTACATGCGTCTGCCGCGGATTTTGCCCCAGCACACCTTACATTACGGGCTCTTCTTCGCCCTGATCCTGGTGGCCCTGGCCTGGTTCTTGTTAAACCGCACGAACTTCGGCTATGAGTCGCGGATGACGGGTTTTAACCCCGCCTTCTCCCGCTATGGCGGTGTGAGCAGCCGGAAAATCATGTACGCGGTTCTGGCCCTTAGCGGCGTGATCAGCGCCTTTGCGGGGGTGGTTGAAGTCTTTGGTGTGAATTATCGCTATGTGAACGCCGCCTTTACCTCGGCCTCCTTTGCCTGGATTGGGCTGAGCGCGGCGCTGATCTCACGTTTTCACCCCGTGGGGGTCTTGTTCTCCTCTCTGATCTTAGCGGGTATCACTACAGGCGGTTCGGCTGTTGCCAGACAGACCGCCATGCCCATTGAAATCTCTTCTATCATCCAGGGCGCTGTAATCCTCTTTATCTCCGCCCAGATCCTGGTGCTCTGGCGGCGGAGTAAGAAGACCGCAAAATCCCAGGGGCCGGAAGATGAGACGCCTACACCGGCGGAAGATGTTGTAACGGAAGGGGGTGAGGTGTCATGACTTGGGATGCTATGTATTTCGCCATGTTGTTCAACTCTTCCATCCGTATGATGGCGCCCATCTTGTTTGTGGCCCTTGGATCGGCATTCTGCGTTCGTGTGCGGATTTTTAACATCGGGCTAGAGGGCATGATGCTCACAGGGGCATTTGCCGCCATAGTCGCAAACTACTTTACCGGCAATGTGATGCTATCTCTGCTCTCGGCTATGACTGCCTCTACCCTGGTGGCGCTTTTGGCCGGAGTGTTTATGGTCAAATTCAAGGGGGCCATGTTGGTTGTGGGAATCGCCATCAATATTTTGATGAGCGCCATCACCACCTTCTTGATGCAGGTCATCTTTAATGTACGCGGTGCCTTTCTCCACCCCGATCTGGTGAGCCTTCCCAGAATTGACGTCTCTTTCTTAGAGCGCTGGCCGGTCTTAGAGCGGATGTTTATGGCTCTGACTTGGCTGGATCTCTTTGCCTTTGCTGCGGCGATTATCCTGTTTTTCGTGCTTTTCCGGACAGTTACGGGATTCCGCATTCGGTCGACAGGTATTAACAAGGAGGCCGCTGAGAGCTTGGGTATTAAGGCGGAGAGCTTGCAGATCCGCACCGTGGCTTTCTCGGGTCTGCTCTCGGGGATCGGCGGTTGTCTCCTGGTCATGGGCGGGGTGACTATGTTCATGCAGGACATCACCGCGGGTCGGGGCTTCCTGGCCCTAGCCGCCGGGAACATGGGAGCTGCCCATCCTCTTGGGGTTATCGCCTCTAGCGCCTTCTTCGGATTCGCCCAAGCCCTCTCGAACATTTTGCAGAATACCGCCTTCCCCAATGAGCTCACCCTGGCCGTCCCCTTTGCGGCGACGATTGTGGCCTTGATGCTCTATAACTACATGAACCTCAAGCGCGGCCGAGACATCGGATGAGGCGGCTTGCCAGGGCGCTGTTTGCCGTCTTCATCGCCTTGGCTTTTGGCAGTGTTGCCATCTTGGCGGTGGGGGAGAATCCCTTTCGTATCTATGGGATTCTATTTCGCGGGGCCTTTGGCAGTACCTTCGCGCTACTTTCAACTCTAACCCGAGCGACGCCGATTATCCTCTGCGGACTCGGTGCCGCGGTGGCTTGGAAATCTGGATATCAGGGGGTCGGCGGAGAGGGGCAGATGATCTGGGGCGGCTTTATCGCCGCCGCTGTGGCAGCCCACTTCCCCGGCCCCCCGGCTCTGCGGATTTTATTCGCGCTGGTGTTTGCGCTCCTGGCCGGGGGCCTCTGGTCGCTGATCTCGGCGGTTCTGGCCGACAAGTTTAAAGTTGCCCTGGTGATCTCGACATTGCTGATGAATTTTATCGCGGACATTGTCGTCTGGCATTTTCTCGTCCGAATACCGGCGGCAGGGATCCCTGCTTATATGCGTCTGCCGCGGTTTGTGCCGCACCACACCCTGCACTACGGGATCTTTTTTGCACTGCTATTCGTCTTTCTGGTCTGGTTCCTACTCAACCGCACAAGGTTCGGCTACGAGGCGCGGATGACGGGTTTGAACCCCAACTTCTCTAGCTACGGCGGGATAAACAGCCGGAAGATCATGTACGGGGTTTTAGCCTTAAGCGGTATGATCAGTGCCTTTGCGGGGGTTGTCGAGGTGTTTGGTGTGAACTATCGCTATATGCGGGGCGCTTTCACCACGGCCTCTTTCGCCTGGGTGGGCCTTGCCGCGGCGCTGGTTTCGCGTTTTCATCCGGTTGGGATCTTGTTTACGTCTATCTTCCTGGCCGGTATTACCACGGGGTCGGCGGCGGTGTCGCGGGCGACGGATGTCCCGATTGGAATTGCCACTATCATACAGGGCGCTATCTTCCTGTTTATCTCCGCGCAACTGTTGAAAGGTAGGCGGAATAAGCGTTCTGAAAAGGAGATGATTTGACCATGGATCTACTGTTTCACGCGGATATTTTGCTGGACGACTACAGTGTTTTAACAGGCGGCTATCTCGGGGTATCAGGGGATAGGATCTGTTACATCGGCCAGGAGAAACCGTCTGAGGCCTACGAAAGCTTCCGTGCTATGCCCGGGCATCTGCTGATCCCCGGGCTCTATAACCTGCATACCCACAGCTCTATGGTACTCATGCGGGGGGTGGGCAGTGATCTGCCTCTCGATCGCTGGTTAGAGGAAAAGATGTTCCCGGTGGAGGCAAAGTTGGTTGATGCCGACATTTCCGTGGGAACGCGCCTCGCTATGTTGGAGATGTTAGCCAGCGGCGTGGTGAGCTTTAGCGATATGTATATGAGCCCCCAGATCTCAGCGGCGGAGATTGAACGCACGGGGATGAAGGTGAACTTCTCCAAGGCTATTGTGGCCTTAGATCACAGTATCCCCCATGATGAGAACGCCCATTTCATCGAATCTCTCGCCTTCTACGACTCCTGCGGCGGCAGTATGGCGAATGACAGGATCAAGGTAGATTTCGGCATCCACGCGGAATATACTTCCCACGAGGCCATCGTCCGCCGGTATGGCGAGGAGTGCAAGGCCCGGGGCGCTATTATGCACTTACATCTCTCTGAGACCCAGAAGGAACACAGGGAGTGTAAAGTACGCCACGGCAAGACTCCCGCCCGCTGGTTCTATGACCTGGGGATCTTTGAAAATCCCACGGTGGCGGCCCACTGTGTGGCCATTGAGCCGGGGGACATTGAACTCCTGGCCTCCTGCGGCGTGACCGCTGTGCACAATCCCTCCAGTAACCTAAAGTTAGGCAGCGGCTTTATGCCCCTGCCAGCCATGTTAGAGCGGGGCGTGAAGCTGGCTATCGGCACAGATGGGGCGGCGAGTAATAACAACCTCAATCTCTTTGAGGAGATGCACCTGGCCTCTATCATCCACAAGGGGTATATGAACGACCCGACGGTGCTCTCCCCTACCCAACTGCTCTCCATGGCGACTCTGGCGGGGGCGGCGGCCCAGGGACGGGAGAATTGCGGTGCGCTGAAAGTCGGCTACAAGGCCGATATTGCGGCAATTGACTTGGATCGCCCGCACTTGATCCCCATGCACGACATTCCGGCGGCCCTTACCTACTCCGCCCAGGCCAGTGATGTGACCATGACCATGGTGGATGGCAAAATTCTCTATGAGAATGGGGAATACCTGACCATCGACGCCGAGCGGGTGCGACACGACGTAAAGCAGAGTATGGGGCGGCTGTTCGGCTAAGCAAATGCCCTAACTGATAAAGAGCAAACAATCAACAGGAGGCAGACTAAAAATGGCAGAAAACAAATGGCGCTTTGAGACTATGCAACTCCACGTAGGGCAGGAAAAAGCGGACCCCGCGACGGACGCCCTGGCGGTACCCATCTATCAGACGACTTCGTATGTGTTCCCGAGTCCCCAGGTGGCGGCAGAGCGCTTTGCCCTCAATGAGCCGGGGAACATCTACACCCGGGTGACCAATCCCACCACGGACGCCTTTGAGCGGCGGATCGCGGCCTTAGAGGGCGGGGCGGCGGCTCTGGCCCTATCCAGTGGGGCGGCGGCCTCCTTCTACGCGATACAGACTCTCGCCGACGCGGGGGATCATGTGGTATCGGCTAATACGCTGTATGGGGCCACCTTTAGCCTCTTTGCCCACACCTTTAAGCGGATGGGGGTCACCGTCAGCATGGTAGACCCGAGTTCGGCGGAGAACTTTGAACTGGCCATCCGCCCCAATACCCGGGCGATTTTTATCGAGTCGGTGGGGAATCCCAACGCCAATCTGATTGACATTCAGGCGGTGGCGGATGTGGCCCATAAGCATGGTCTGCCGCTCATCGTGGACAATACCTTCGCGACGCCCTACCTGCTGCGGCCCATTGAGCACGGGGCGGATATCGTGGTGCACTCCGCCACGAAGTATATTGACGGACACGGTAAGTCCATGGGTGGGGTGATCATCGACTCCGGGAAATTTGATTGGGCGGCTTCCGGGCGTTTCCCCGGTTTGACTGAGCCTGACCCGGGGTATCGCAACTACCGCTTTACGGAGATCGCGGGGCCTTTGGCCTTCATCATAAAGGCTCGAGTGACCTTACTCCGGGATACGGGGGCGAGCCTCTCCCCCTTCCACTCCTTCCTCTTCCTCCAAGGGCTTGAGACCCTTGCTATCCGGATGGAGCGGCATGTGGAGAATACGCTCAAGGTAGCCGACTACTTACAGAAACATCCTAAAGTAGAGCGGGTCAACTACCCCGCCCTGCCGGATCATCCGGATCACGCGCTCTACAAGCGCTATTATCCCAAAGGGGCCGGGTCGACCTTCACCGTGGAGGTACAGGGCGGCTCAGCAGAGGCACAGGCCTTTGTGGAACGGTTGGAGCTATTCCCCATGGTGGCCAACTTGGGGGATACACGGTCATTGATCAGCCACCCCGCCAGCACGACCCACGCCCAACTCACCGAGGCGGAGCAGTTGGCCTCGGGGATTAAGCCGAACTCCCTGCGGCTGTCCATTGGGATTGAGCATATTGATGATCTGTTGGAGGATTTGGCCCAGGCATTAGGTTGATTTGGATTGGTAGATGATTGGGCAAACACGCAACCGGGTTGGTTGCGTGTTTGTTGTTTTTTTGGGGGGTGGTTCCTGCATTTCGGGGCGTCATTGGTCACCTGCGGGCGCGCAATGCGCGCCCCTACAACGGCTACCCTAGTCATGCGAGACGCCAGAACACCGTTTTATAATGGCGCAACAAGGAGAACATCGCCGCAAACAGTCCGTAGGGGACGCACACCTGGGCGTCCCGCCCTTTTGGATTCCGGCACTGATTTTAAAGGCCGGGACGCCCGGGTGTGCGTCCCCTACGAAGCGTAATTGGCACTTCCATCTCACTTTTTCTGCAAAAAAGCTTTACAAAATCGATCTGATATCATATAATAAAAACAAGAGTTATTCCTATTTTTATCTAGGGAGTGAGCACCATGCAAGTAAGAAAACATTCCAGAAAACGCGATGCCATTCTGGCTAAGATTCGTTCTACGAAGAGCCATCCCACGGCGGACTGGGTGTATCATGAGCTCAAGCCCGAGATTCCCGATTTGAGCTTGGCCACGGTATACCGGAATATCCGGCTTTTTAAAGAGGCGGGAGATGTTGTTTCAGTGGGCACTGTGGATGGGCAGGAGCGCTTTGACGGCAATACATTGCCCCACGGGCATTTTATCTGTACCGCTTGCGGGGCGGTGATTGATTTCCCTGCGGTTTCCGCACCGGCTGAAGCGATGGGCTCTCTGGAGGAGACCGGGTTTCAAGTGGATCGTATTGAGCTCACGGCCTATGGTGTTTGCGGGCGGTGTGCGGAAGTGTAGGGCATACAGTTCTCCATAAAGAAAGATAACCTAAGCCCCTTATGGCTACTCGCAGGGTACGAGTGGTCATAAGGGGCTTGGCGTTTTCTCAGGGATGCTCTCCCCTGCCCTACGCGCTTACCATAGCTACCTCTAGGACTTCTACACAAGGGCATAAAAATATTGCTTTTCGAATTCAAAAAGTATATACTCTGTATATGAAAAATACCACAAAGCAAACCTTGGCAATGGTCTTCGCACTATGGTCATCGCCGAGGTCGGGCAAGGTCGTTCTCCGCTGGTAAGCTAATCTTTATAAATGAGGTGTAAGTCATGAAAAAAGAAGCATTATCCATATTCCAAGAGACTTTGGATGAAATCAAAGGGTCGGGGCTCTACAAAGAGGAACGCGTACTAACAGCGCCCCAGAGCAGCCACATCAGCACAGAGACTAAGGCAGATGTGATCAACATGTGTGCCAATAACTACCTAGGGCTCGCCAACCATCCGCGCATGATCACAGCGGCTAAAGACGCCTTAGATCGCTTAGGCTTCGGCATGGCCTCGGTGCGCTTCATCTGCGGGACGGGGGCGGTCCACAAAGAGCTGGAGGAGGCCCTCAGTGGCTTCTTGGGTATGGAGGACACCCTCCTCTACTCCTCCTGCTTTGACGCGAACACGGGTCTCTTCGAGACGCTATTGGGCAAGGAGGACGCGATTTTCTCCGATCAGCTCAACCACGCCAGCGTCATAGACGGTGTGCGCCTCTGTAAGGCGGCGCGCTACACCTATCAAAATAACGACATGGCCGATCTGGAGGCAAAGCTCAAAGAGGCCACAGCGGCCGGTAGCCGCATCAAGTTGATCGCCACCGACGGCGTATTCTCTATGGACGGCTATATCGCAAATCTCCCGGCCATCTGCGACCTGGCCGACCGCTACGACGCCCTGGTCATGGTGGACGACAGCCATGCCGTGGGCTTCTGGGGCCCGAATGGGGCCGGTACGCCGGCCTATCACGGTGTGACGGATCGGGTGGACATCATCACCGGTACCCTGGGCAAGGCCTTAGGCGGTGCCTCGGGGGGCTATACCAGCGCACGGCGGGAGATCATCGCACTCCTCCGACAACGGAGTCGGCCCTATCTGTTTTCTAACAGTCTGGCCCCCTCCATCGCCGCCGCCACCTTGGAAGCCCTCCATATGATCACAGAGAGCGATGGGCTCCGCGACCAGTTAAGGGAGAGCACCGGCTATTACCGTGAGGCGCTACAGCAACTCGGGTTTGACATCCTGCCGGGAGAACACCCCATTGTACCCATTATGTTCTACGACGCACGCGTCGCCAGCGAGTTTGCCAATCGGATGCTGGACAAGGGGGTCTATGTGACCGCGTTCAGCTTCCCCGTAGTGCCGAAGGAGCGGGCCCGGATTCGTACACAGGTGTCTGGGGCGCATAGCCGGGCGGATTTAGACCGGGTCCTGGCTGCCTTTGCCGGGGTTAAGCAGGACATGGGGCTCTAGGTTCTGAAATACACCGTTGCATGTAGGGACGATCGCCCTCGATCGTCCGCAAAACGACTGGGAGTTGGGCGGCGGACGACCGGGGGAGGTCGTCCCTACAAAACCATGAACCTACGACACAGGCGGTTGTATATTGCGGGACGCCCAGGGGGGCGTCCCCTACATTTCACAATCTGTCTGTACTTGCTGTATTGGTTTTTGCAGCATCGATTGGCCTATTAGGGGGGAATATATGGACAAAATTCATTTGATGGAAGTCAATTATGAAAATCGAGTATATTATGTCGACCCCAAGACAGGCGAATTTTATACGACCTATGTCAAAGCAAATACCCGCGCTCTTTTTGTTGGCGTTGGAATTGCGATAGCGCTAGGTTTCGTAATGACAGCATTTTTTGAGGAGATAGATTCCTTTTATATTCCACGTTCCAGTACAACGAGCAATGCCCTATTGCTTGCCGCAGTGGTTGTTGCGGCAACAATTTTTCATTTCTGGATCAAAAAGAGGTCTAAAAAAAAGCTTGCGGCACTAAAGCAAACATTACAGCCCGTTTCATTAAAAGATACGAGGAAGAGAGAGATTCTGGAGAAAACTGAGTCTCTCGGTATATTCTGCTTAATTATTATGGCGGTATTGTTGCCTACTGCGTGCATTTTGGGATATTTTTTCATGAGAACTTCAGAGTCGAGACTTTTTGTTTTGGCGGGTTCATTTTTGATTATTTTCGCCGGATCGGTGCACTGGATAAAGTACATGTTAGCCAAAATAAGCATTGCCCGTGAACTGCTCAAACAGTTATCTAGCAGGGCACAAATGAAGCATAAATAAGGAGAACGTGATGCAGAGTAAACAGTCGGGTATGAACAGAGTCATATTGCTTGGCCTTTTTATCATTTCACTCTCTCTGTTTACCTATCAAGTGGCCCTGACCAGACTCTATTCCGCTATCCTGTCCTATCACTATGTATTTTTGACCACCTCTTTTGCCATTTTAGGGGTGGGCATCGGTAGCATTTTGGCCTACCGGGACAGGGCGCGGTTGCGGAATAGAATCGGCACAGATCCCGGGAAGGTGATGCGCTACTTTAACAAGGGGGCCTTCCTCTTATCCTGTGGTCTAATCACCGTATTTCTGCTGATCTATGTACAGCCATTTGTCGACAGTCTGTTTATTTACATCCTGTTGGGGATTATCCCCTTCGTCATTTCCGGCTATTTGTACGCCATGCTGTTTAAGGCATGGCCGGCAATCAGCGGGAAATTGTATTTTGCCGACCTCATAGGTGCCGGGGCGGGCAGTGTTCTCACCGTCTCCCTCCTGGACAGCTTGGGCATGTTCCAGACGTTGATTGTGATTTGCATCTTACCCGCCGCTGTGGCCCTTCTCCTGCCGACGGCGCATAAAAAACTGCGAATCGCGGAGTGGGCCTTGCCCGCGATCTTAATCCTCTGCCTATTTTTGCCGACTCAGACGGTGAATCGGATTGAGACCAACTTTTACGCCCTGCTCAACAACACGGGGAAAACCTATGGAGAAATGGCCCGGGGCGGCTTAGAGCCCGAGATCATCTTCTCCCGCTGGGACTCCTTCGCCCGTACGGATTTGATCCGCTTAGAGGCCGTCTCGGAAGTGAAATTCCTGACCATCGACGGGGCGGCCAATGCCCCCATGTACGTCTTTGACGGAGACGCAGATAATCTTGACCACTTTAAGGGGAATAACGGCTTCATCCCCTTTGTCACGGGTGAAAACACCAGATCACTCATCATCGGGGCCGGGGGCGGTCGAGGTGTCCTGTACGCCCTGGCCGCCGGGAGTACGCATATTGCGGCAGTTGAGATCAACGCGGCCAGCGTAGAGGCCGTC
>Ga0123355_10008406_pt1 | contig 15602 bp, 8 predicted proteins | sample TergutEmb28metaG_3_FD_89872 | JGI IMG/M metagenome (GOLD analysis project Ga0123355, IMG submission 89872) | Embiratermes neotenicus P1 segment gut microbial communities from Petit-Saut dam, French Guiana - Emb289 P1 | ecosystem: Host-associated > Arthropoda: Insects > Digestive system > Gut ... | reverse complement strand
CCTCCCCGGGCTGCGAAAAAAAGCCCCGTGGAGCCTCAAATTTAGACATGGCCCCCCCCCCCCACACACACATACATCCAGACCAACCATTCGACAGGATGTAGTCTGAGCCACTGACGAACTAACGAGCCAACTAACCAACTCCATGCTCCACAGTCCTTCAAAAGCTGACAGTTCCTCAGCCAGTCAGGCAATTCCTAGCGTTTTATGCAACCCTAGAAGTTACCGTGTTCCCAACAACCCGACACCTGTCCCAGTCCCCAAACAGATTAATCCAGTCAACATCCTTCCATCCTATTTATTAAAAACATATTTTAATATTACCCACCCATCCATATGCAGGTCCTCCCAGAGGTACTTTTCCTTCAGGTTCCCCCACTAATCCCTGTATGTTTCTCTAGTTCGACTATGCAATCTACATTGCCCACCCATCTCATCCTCCTCTTGATCACCCTTACAACATCCGGAAAAGTGTACAATACATGAATCTCCTCATCACACAATTCTCTCCATCCTCCTGTCACTTCCTCCCTGCTATGTCTCAAAAATCTCCTGTCGCTTTCTCCCTGCTAAGTCCCAATAATTTCCTGTCACTTCCTCCCTGCTAGATCCCAATAACCGCCTGTCACTCCCTGCTAGACCTAAAAAAATTCTCCTGTCATATTCTCCCTGATAGATCCCAATAATCTCCTGTTATTTTCTCCCTGATAGATCCCAGTAATCTCCTGTCACCTTCTCCCTGCTAGATCTCTATAATATCCTGTCCCTTTCTCCATGCTAGATCCCAATATTCCCCTCAGCACCCTTTTCAGACATCCTACTGTACCTTTACTGTTACAGAAAAGTTCAATGATCAGTCCGTTATTCTGGCGTCACTCATTCGTCACTTGCGTGTCCACCGTTCACTGTGCAAGCTGCCCTCCACGCCCTTTGACGAAATATTTTCCACTTGATTGACACTGGACAAACAGGTTCCCACACTGTCCTTGAGGGAATGTCGCTAAATGTGCACTTTGCACTTTCGAAAGCTCCAAAGCGGAGTGTGGTCGGCATGTGGCTTTTTGTGCGGACACAAGGTGGCCGCAGCTTGAAGCCAGCAGACAGCCGCACGTACAGTTTGTTTGTGTAGTGAGGCCGAACGTTGCTGTGGCCACTTGGATGCCAGCCAGTACACTGAGATTAACCCTTTAAAGCAAAATGGTCGCTATATGCACCACCTCCTTTAAAATTTTAAAAATGATGGGTGTAATTACAGTACAAAATTCTACGTTCTGCCCACACAGTGTATTTATGTGTTTTGTGTGGATCTGAGAACAAACAGCGATTATTTCACCGTACAACATTGACTGGTTGGTTTTTATAACTGAGACGGAGTGTCTTTACTGCGCGGCACGTTCTACATTCTACGTTCTGCCTAAGTAGTGTGTTTATATTTCGATCTCAGAACAAACAGCGATTATACCACTGTACAGCACTAACTGACTGGTTGGTTTTTATAACCGATAACTGAGACAGTGTGTGTTTACTGCGCGGTACGGACTAAATTTAACAATTTAATCTTCAATTGGCAGTGCCATGGCTCAGGCGGTCAATCGCCTGCTTCTCACCACGAAGGCCAGGTTTCGATTCCAGGCCAATCAGGTGGGACTATGGCAGGCAAAGTGGCAGTGAACAGGTTTTTTTAATGGTAAAGCAAGCGTCCAGATCGGCTCTGGGGCCCACCTAGCCTCCTATTCGATCAGTAACGAAAGTTCTTTCCCTTGGGTTAAACGTCTGGTGCGTAAAGCCGACCACCTACCTGCATCTAGTGTCGACGTTAAGAATGAGTGGAGCTATACCTGTGCTTCGCCTATGTGCCTTAAACTTTACCTTTACCATAGCTGGTTAGTTAAATATTACTCAGACGCGCTGCAGGATTCACTGCGAACGCCAGCCCTATTATTCAGATAAACTGCAGGATTCACTGCGAACGCCAGCCCTATTATTCAGATAAACTGCAGGATTCCCTGCGAACGCCAGTCCTATTATTCAGATAAGCTGCTGGATTCACTGCGAACGCCTGTTCTATTATTCAGATAAGCGGCAGGATTCACTGCGAACGCCAGCCCTATTATTCAGATAAACTGCAGGATTCCTGTGAACGCCAGTCCTATTATTCAGATAAGCTGCTGGATTCACTGCGAACGCCTGTTCTATTATTCAGATAAGCGGCAGGATTCACTGCGAAGGCCAGCCCTATTATTCAGATAAACTGCAGGATTCCCTGTGAACGCCAGTCCTATTATTCAGATAAGCTGCTGGATTCACTGCGAACGCCTGTTCTATTAATCCGGATAAGCAGCAGGATTCACTGCGAACGCCAGCCATATTATTCAGATAAACTGCAGGATTCCCTGTGAACGTCAGTCCTATTATTCAGATAAGTGGCAGGATTGACTGCGAACGCCAGCCCTGTTATTCAGATAAGCTGCACAATTCACTGCAAATGCATGTTCTATTATTCAGATGAACGGCAGGATTCACTGCGAACGCCAGTCCTATTATTGAGATAAACTGCAGGATTAATTACGAACGCCATTCCTATAAATTTTATTGTAGCACCGTGCATTTTCGTAGAATCACTTCAATTTATCAACCAACGAATGCACATATAGTTTTACATAAAACACTTTTAAATCGCTTTAAAACACTCCGACATGTTTCGATCTTGTCAGATCATCATCAGGGAGCTTTGTTCCTTGGTAAAGTTATATTACAGTATTCACAATTCAATTCGTATTCCTACTATTCAGATAAGCTGCAGGGTTGACTGCGAACACCATCCCTATTATTCAGATAAGCTGCAGGATTCATTAACCCATCCCCTGTAAGTTGGAATGCCACATCGCTACTTTTCCACATGAATGCGACTAATGACGTCAGCAGAGGGGGTAATGGGAGCAATCGCTGCCGGCGCTGAGTAGACACCAGGAATGCGATGAGACGAGAGGCAGGATCTTCGGAGAAACCAATCGTGTTATCAGTGTGAGGTCATTCTGGGAATGCAAGTGGCGATAAACGCTACCGAATTATGTGGTAAGAGGTGAAAGGAAGGACAGAATATAAAGCAACGGGGGTACAAAAGCCACAGCAAGACGTCACACATGTTTATTCCGTGACGTGGAATAATTGTTTACGAACACCGCCGCGGATTGCTCAATGCTGAGCACAGCTACTTTGTTGTGTTCAGAAGCTGCGTCAGTACAGCAGCGTTTATTTCATTTTTTTTTTTTTTGGCGCGTTCGCATGCGAAAAGCGACTGTTGCGAAGCTTCTTGTTGTTTGTCCATCCGTCTGCCCGCTTAGAACAACCGTGTGCCGCTGGTCTTGGAATTTTACACTGAGGACTTGTACTAACGTCCGTAGAGAAACTGGGTAAATGACCAACTTGACGCACAATTCCGTTATATAAAACGTTTATTATTATAATCCTCTACATGTTTCGAGCAACACTGTGCTCATCATCAGGTCGAATTGTATTAACCGTTTGACGCCTAACGACCCCTATAGTGGTCGTACCGCACCGCTAACCTCGAAACGTTGCATTTGATATATTTATTCAACAAATACAGGTACTGAATATTTTAAACAAGGTATATACTCTCCATTCTTTCCTCTTCAAAATGCAGTTTGTTTCATAATTCTAACGTATTTGGTTCCTGTTTTATTCACATTTTATATACAGAGTGTGCTAAAATTAAAAAAAAAAATTCCGGCACCAAAAGGTTAATACAGCATCTGGTATAGTCTGTGACCGTCCGGTGTGCACACCGGACGGTCACAGACTATACCAGATGCTGTATTAATACAATTCTACCTCCTGATGATGAGCACAGTGTTGGTCGAAACATGTAGAGGATTATAATAATAATAAGCGTTTTATGTAACGTAATTGTGCGTCAAGTTGGTTATTTACCCAGTTTCTCTACAGACGTTAGTACAAGTCCTCAGTGTAAAATTCCAAGACCAGCGGCACACGGTTGTTCTAAGCGGGCAGACGGACGGACAAACAACAAGAAGCTTCGCAAGGATGCACGGTCAGCAAAACATAAAAAGTCTACAGAGAAATTTTAAGTTTGGTTAAAATCGGACAATAATGCCAGACACTTCAGAGGAGCACGCACGAATGTTTCGGCACGTTCTCTGCGAGGCACGAACTCAGGCACCAAAAACAACTCAGCATCAAACATCGAGCATAATCGACTGTGCATGTCGGGTATTGAGACGTTTAAGGTATATCGATTATGAACCATGCAGCTTGCGGTATCTCGATAATAATCGACTCTAAATCTTGTGCCATGATACGTCCGCCCAGACGGAAATTTGGGTTGAAAAAGAGGGTATGTCCGGGACAAAGGGGCGTATTGTAGCCTCATTTGATAACGCTTGTGGTTTTTTTTGTTTGTTTGTTTTTCCTATCACAGGGACTTTTGAAGCAGTTGACGGATCTTGATAAAACTTGGCAAGAACGCTCTGAATTTCTAAGGTGGCAGGAATATTAGCGTCATTTAATATACAGAAAATATTTCAGTCGCCGACCTGCTCGCCGACACAAAAAAGTATTCCTTGTATTGCCTGTACGTCCTGTGCAGAACTTACGCTACTTCTGCTCGGACAGATTATATATTAAATCTAAAAATATTGTGGTGACCAGAAAAAATAACAGCGCCGGTCCCATCATATGACGGTAAATGTGAAGCTCACCCTAGAACGGGTCATGAAGGACCAAAGGGAGAGTAGAGATATAACTCTACTCTTTCTCTACCCTCGGCGCTAGATTGGCAACTTCACGCCCCGGCCGCATTTCACCCCCGGGAAAGACACCCCGTAGCTATTGTACAAGAGGCTGGGTTGGCCCCAGGGCCAGTCTGGACACGTGGGGAAAATCTTGCGCCACCGGTACTCGATCCCCGGACCTTCCAGGCCGTAGAGTCGCTATACTGACAAAACTATCCCGGCCCACCCTCATATGCCGAGCTTAACATCACGTTCACATGCTAATCCACGCCGTCTGTAGCAGTGGTATCCACAGATGACCCTTTAATTGACCGTTCATGTACTTTATTATAGCCCTAGATGGTACTATGCATCCACACTTTACGGCAATAATCACACCATGCATGTGGAAGTCCTTAAGCGGCAGCTTACCGGGTGTTACCAAGTACGATGCTGCAATACCGACCGAAGTAGGGTACCAATTTACCTCTTAATTGCTTCATAACAACTACCATCTGGCGTAACCACCACCAATTATGAATTTAAGACATCAATTAACCACTCACCCTCAAATCCACTTCACAGTACTGAACCGGATAGATTTGAGAACAATAACTCTTCGCCTATGTGAAATTTGAAAATATACCGTATCTTGTATGGGCCATCATGGCGTCGACAGGACGTAATTTTATCTTTAACAGAGACTATGCGAATGGCTCGTAATCTGGGGGCAGTCAGTTTGAATTCCTGTCTAGTACTGGCTAACCCTGGCAAAAATCAGCGTTGATTTCTCGGGTCCTCCAAGCGATGAGGGTTAGTACAGTAGGGCCACCTCCCTCCTTTCACCCTACGAACTCACTGAAGTTAACAGTTCCTACAGCGCCACGCATTAATCCTGCTAACAAAGGATTCTCGAACGTGGACTTGTTAATTTGTTTAAATATACCGCCTTTTTAGATGAATGGTTAAGTTTTCGTATGACGTGTCTTTTTACATAACCAATAGTAAGAAACGCACAGCGTTACCATGGATACAAAGGAGCCGGTATGCAGTTTCCTGTCTTTATCCCACAACGTGGCGAGATATATTGGCAGACGGCGGTCGGGTGAATTATCCCTTAACTATTAGCAATGAAACAGGATTCTACTGCGTAGCAATGCCAAAGTAGCCCACATTACCGCCTAGCTCTCCGGGCGAAACCTAATTTAGGAAACGGTCTCACACCCACCTCATTCCTGACGTTTACGTGCTCAGAAGCGCGACCGGACGCCACATGATCACGAGTGCGGATTATTGGCGGTAATACATATATACATACACGTAAGTTGATTCATCTAGCTTTTGGAATTCCTAACCATAATGTGCATTCTAATTTAGTGAAAAGGAACAGTGCGTGATAGAACACGTAGTACCACTTCACGCTATATTTCCATGCAACGGCTACAAAACAAATGGAAACTGTAAATAATAACAAAAATGAACTCCACATCTGGAATTCACATGCAACAAACGTCAATGTGTAGTCATTACCAACGTCTATTATATGTTACTAAAAGTTACTAGATCAACGCTTCCAGATGCTCGCAAAAATCGTTATTAGAGGAAGCGGTAGCATGAATTACATTGACAGCAGTGAGCAATAAAATGCGGTACTTACAGTTTCTACGTTGCGATATGTGTACTGGAGCTACAAAATTCGAGGTTTTGCTTGAAATCTGCCCCACAGCTTTGGAAAACTTCGTTAGCGTACCCGCCATCGCAGCTTCTCTGCAGAACGCTTCGTTCAATGTACCCGACTATCACAATATCAGCTGCTTGGAACAAATACACGAGAATCGGCGCGCGCGCATGGAGAGGGAGAAGTTCTGTTACCAACTGCGTTGGTAGTTTCGTTGCGTAACGGAAGTCTGGTCCTCGTGCACATGACCGAAAGAAATAGTATGTTAGCATCTAACTTGATTACATACGTCTACTACCCGAATATTGTAAGTGTACAATTACAACACCTAGCTGCAGTTGACTACAGTATTCAGGTACTTTAAGTTGTGAATGGTGGTTTTCTGTTCAGTTCATTTGTCTCCTAGATGATCTGTGCTTGTCTTTGACCAGTTCATTGGTTTGGACCGGTGGTGGTTGCTGTGTCAAATCTGTTTCGTTGCCTGCCGTTGCAATGGTTTCTTGTATGTTGTATGTTTTGAGTTGAACAGAGAGGCGCTTTTATATTGAATTGACGGAGTGCATTGGTAATAATTCCTCAATATTTTGTTTACTGGTGTGTATTTGTTGTGTTCCGTCACGATGTTTTCGGAGTGTCATTTTCGTGCCACGCTTTGGCGTTCTGTACCAAGACCCTTGGTTGTTTTGCAGAAAGATTGAAAAGTTAACGCTGCAAAATTGAATTATCAAGTGTAGCACTGTTGTAATGCGGAAGTATTGTATCAGCAGGTTTAATATGTGAAGCAGTTTCTGTCACATGGCGCGTATTCAAATACCGGTTTTTATATGTGGATTTGTTTCGAGGGAAATCGACATGATGTCGTTACTACCACTTTATTACGGGATTAGGTTACATTTACATAAGTTCGTGTGCCCAGTTTAGTGGTCAGGAACGTAAAATGCCAAGGATTGTATAAATATGTATATTTAACGGGATGAAGAAGGCGATATCACGTACTATACAATCGAACGCAAACGATGTATGGGGAGGCCAAATTGGAGGTTCGCACAGCGGTGTTTCGTCAATTGATGATGCTCTTTTGTTCCAAAACGAGATTTAATGAAGGTTGATTTATGTAAAGTAAACAAGTACATCGTTTAAAAAATACAAGAATTTAAAAGCTATTTCAGAGAGTAAATATAGTGTTAGGAGTTTATTTCAATTGGAATGAATACTTACTGTTAACAAATGTAAACGTGCAATTACTCATAACATTAAAAGTTTGCGTTACGTATTCTGGACAGGGAGCCAAATTGCAATCAAAGGCATGAGAGAGAAATTTAATATTTTCCGACATTTCATAGGGAAATAGGTTATTAGGATGTGAAGTTGTTCTGAGGTGCCGATTATTATCAGCTCGTTCAGGAATAGGTACCATGGCATTGGTTGGCTGGCTGCTGGCATTTCCCTGCAGGAACTGAGGAAAATTGTGAAAAAACTTCATACAAGAGGAGGTCTGTGGCAGATATTTGGACAGGATGTGTCACGAATGTGAACCACATACAACATTATTTCTAAAATAAAACCTAAGTATCCAATCAACATTCCTTTTATGTCCACATCCAAACTAACTGCATGTGACAGATTCCTAGAGAAGTAGACTAACCCAGTTATTCACAATTGTGCACCTTTTATTAGATGAGCCTGGCATTGGCTTGTGTCCGGAACTAGATAAATCCAGTCCACCCTAGTTCTTCAAGGTCTATTTAATATCATCCTTCTGTCTACAGCTAGGTCTTACAGGTGTTCTTTTCCATTTTAGGTTCCCAAAGTTTGCATGAATTTCTGTAGTGCCCTCCCCCCATTAGTGTGCTACGTGTTTCATCCATCTTATCCTTTTGTACACTAATAGTATTGTGTGAATAACACAGTTTATGAAGTGCCTGTGTAAGTTTTTATGTTCTGACAGTGGGTGTTGGTCAGATATTGGCTTTCAGTGCTTTTACATGACCTAGGATGATATTCCAGGGAAACATCGTGCCCTCATTTTTAGGGTAGCTGAATTTGGCTTTGATGGATGTTGAAGTGACTGGAAAAGGGAACTGTGTTGATCTTATAGCAGGATGGAAGATCTGATCTGATCAGCAAAATCTGTGAAGTCTTCATATGTAATCAGCACAGTTTCCAACTCAATCACTTCAACATCCATCAAAATCAAATTTAGTCACCCTGAAGAAGAGGCAGCATTGTACTTGGAAAAATCAGAAGGAATGTGTCATCCTACACAGAGAAGCAGGCAAGACTGACATATGAAGCTCCATTGTTTCAGACCTTCCCTTACTTCCATTGAGCTTCAGATATTCCTTTCAGCACCCTGTTCCCAGACAGCCTCAGTCTGTGTTTTTCCTTAGGGCAAACGACTGGTACTTTGTTCTGTATGTGATGATAATGCCAGCCTAGTCATTATTCATTTGTATTTTTCATTTGTAACACTTAAAGTCATAAAAATAGGTGAGATGTTAAGTGCTTGTAATCAAGGTTACTTCCATTATGACCTTCTTAATGTATGCAGCTCTAATTTGTTCTGGTTTTCAAGTTTATGTAGGTGTTAATGAGATCTGCAGTTTTATGTGTGTGTAGACCTTGGTCTCATACATTAAGGGAAGAACACAGGCTGGGAGTGTTTGAGAATAGGGTGCTTGAGGGAGATGTTTTGTCCTGAGAGGGTGGAAGTGAGGGGAGACTGGAGAAAATTGCATAATGATGTGCTCTGTGATTTGTACCGCTCACTAAATATTATTATGGAGATACACTGAATGAAGATGAGGTAGGCTGGGCATGTGGCATGTAGTAGGAGGGAGAGAAATGCATGCAGGGTTCTGGTGGGGAAACTTGACAAAAGGAGATGACTTGGAAGAACTAGGCATAGATAGGGTTGTACTATGAAAAATTTTCTTCAAGAAGAGAATGACAGGGTGTGGACTGGATTGATCTGGCTTAGGATAGGGACAAATGGTGGACTGTTGTGAAGTTGGTCACGAACAGTTCGGTGCCATGGAATGTGGGTAATTCTCTTGCTAAGTGAGGAACTGTTAGCTTCTCAAGAACTATTCTGCTCCCTGTAATTGGTTGATTGGTTGGTTAATTGATGTATGCAAGCAAGGGCGAAGTAACCAGTTAATTTGTTTATGAAATGCATATGATTGCAGGATATGTGACTGACAGAAACACAAGATGGGAATATCTGCCTGATTCATTGTAAAAATAAAGAGACATGTCATAACTGCTTACAGTGTTGAACAGATACTGTATAGATCTCTGCTTGTAGATTGTCTGTGAAGGGGTTAGGGTAAAGGGAAAAATGTTCTTGTCTGCTTCATAAAGGTGTATAGGAGGAGATGGAGAAGAGTGATCAGCTTCATGCTGTGGCTGCTTTACCCCCAGCAATAGAGTGTCTGGTACACATTCAGTGTGAGGCTGAGTGGGCCCTGGTACTGGTCTGGATGTTGTGGAGAAGAGATAAATATCATGCCGCCATTAGCCAGGGCACTGCACCGCCTACTCTGGTCTGGCTGTGACTGTGACAGGGGTTCTTCTATGCACACACATGGTTATTAATCCACGTGTATCACAGTTTTGAGATGTACTTGTGTACAATAGATGGGGTGTTTACATTCTCTGAACCTAATATAGCAGGAATTTCCTGAATTTATCATGTCTTAGTTTCTTGCTGCCATCCCTCCATTTGTAACAACAGTAGAGCTCCATTTGTCTGATCTGTTGGCAGTGAGCCATGGAACAGGGGCTGTTGGCACTCCGCGTGGTCGTCACAGCAAGGGGAGAAAGAGCGGCGAAGTTGCTGTCCCTCACTTCGAAAGGATGTGGGAGTGCCATGGGACGTGGTCCCCTTCTGTTGCAGCACCAGCTGTTCTGTGGCCGTTCTGGACGGCTCCTTCAGAAGCAGCAGGAATCAGCAGCAAAGGATGTTCCAAAACCTGTTCCTGGAATTCCATACAACAAGCTGTCAGTTGGTGTGCCAAAGGAGATATGGAAGAATGAGAGAAGGTAAGCGCGCTGTTTGATTGGGACATGAAATAGCCACTTCATTCTGTAGGGGTTAGAGCATGGACGTAACTTGGCTAATAACGTTTGGTGGGGGGGGGGAGGGGGGGGGGGGGGGAATCAACCATGGGTTGTTGGGGTTTTAATGTATGAGGTAGTTTGGTTAGGAAGAGGGTGAAAGATTGGTTTGAACCAGTCCTTACATACACATTTCCCCAGCTTTCACCCCATTTTTTTTTATTTGCCCCTCAGCAACTTGATAGCCACAAGAAACTGTTCTTGGGTAGAAACACCACTGGGGGGTGCATTTGCCCTCCTACTCCCCACCAACTTATGCCTTTGGATTAAATGTAGAGATAAATTTATCCCTGTTTATGCCAGGAAGGTGTGTAAGGGTAGGAGTTAGAGCTGCACATTCTTAACCTTGACATTACTGGAGGGGTGTGGTCAGCTTCACACCCTGGCTTCTTCATCTCCAGAGACATAGCCCCTTTTCCCTGTTGAATATGAGGCTGTTGTCCCCAGAACCGGTCGGGACATTTTTGAGAAGAGAAAAATCTTTTTCCCCAGCTGAGAATTAAGTACAGGTTGTCCAGTCCATAATAAAGTCACTGTACTGACTGAGCTATCTCTTTGTCAATGTGTATGTGTATATTTACAGACACTAATTTTTGTTGCCAGACTGAGCACTGGAGAGCAAGTGACATAATCAGTCGCTATGCAACAACAGTGTTGTCTACTGTACGGCAAGCAGTCTAACAATAAAAATACTGCCTGTAAGTTCTTGCAGTTTAGTTCATGCAATTTCAGTTTTCTGGGTTTAATCATATATTTTGAAGCTGTTCGAGCATTTAGACATATATTGCAGTGAACTGTCCTTGGGGAAAGCAGAAGATTTTCGGCTTACATCATTGCTTGTCATTTGATCTCCTTTATGTCCATGCCATCACTCATGTGGTTACATGTTTATGACATAATTGTAAATTTAATCATTAATATTATTTATACTGGCAGTAAATTCCTGTTATCAGTATACAATGCTGATAATGGTTATGTAGAACCTAAACCTGTGTGTCGCAATCTGGTGAGTTGCTGCAGCTGTTTTCTCACTTGCCCTGCTCTGTGGCTTCATTTCCCTATGTTACCAGTTCTTTGTGCTTGGTGGTCTTTCACTTTGGCAGGAACTCTGCATTCAGCGACCATCCCATTTGGGTTTTTTTTGGGGGGGGGTTGTTGTTGGGTTTCATAACCATGACTGCACTGGGACTCTTGCTGGTTTTGTCTGGACTTCATTGTCTTTATGTCTTTGAGTTTTGGCAACACCGTGCGAGTATTTTATTGAGTTCGCTATAAACTTGGAACCTCTATATTGGTTCAGTTGGCTGCTTTAATTCATTGAAAAGAGCCCCTGGTAGCTACTGAATAGGAGACTGTGTGGGCCCCGGAAGTGCTTGGGACATTTTAGAGAAAAGAAAAACTGCCTCTACCTGGAATCAAACCCAGATTCTCCAGTGTCCAGCATGTAACCTAGTCACTGTACTGACTGAGCTATCCAGGCTCCCGAAATGGCCTTGAAAGACAACTGAATAATCAGGTGTAATTTATGACACTCCATATGTCTATCAGTGTTAGGTGTGTCTTAATTGTCAGTGATCTTGTTTAAACAGGTTATCAGTATAAGGGAATTACTGTTATCTTCTTTATGAAGTAATTCATGGAATTATACTGTCTTACAACATCGTTGCTTGTAAATTGATGTGCTGTATGGGTCCGTATCTTATAGGTCAGAGTATCAAAGATATTGTGTCATGCGAATGCTGCCTGTGCGTTATGAGTGAAGCAACATGATATTTGGCTGAATTTTCCCTTCATGTTCATCACCTTCCCTGCAGTACCTCTACTTTTGGCAGATATACAAATAGTGCCTGTTGACTTTGCATTGCCTGATTATCCATTTGGCCACATATGGCTATTGAACTGCTGGACAGATATTCGTGAATATTAGGTAGTTGTCAGTTATTAACTCTTACTAATTTTAGTAAAAATTAGACGGTATAATGGACATGTTACGGGAAGACATACATAAGTAAATAACTCGTTGAACAGCAACAAATGCATGTTCTATAGTTTATGTGCACAGTCCTTTACATAGCCACTACATGTTTTGGTGCTTTTATCTCGCCATATTCAGGGAGCTGATGCCAAAAATTCTTTAAAACATATGCAAGAATTTTCTTTACATATGATAATGACTGTATGTTTGTGAGAGTGAGGAAAGTTCGGACAGATATGGTGATAAAAATGAAACACACTTTGTTCGTGTGTGTGTGTGCACATGCACACACTGCTTTAATGAGTGTTGATGGTTTTCAAGCTAATTAGGAATGAGTGAAAACATCAGAATTGTCCTTTGGACATTTCCTCACTACGTCATAATTTGCATAATGTGAGAAGTTGCACTTTGATCCTGGTTGCATGTCTTTTGGTATTTTTATGGAGGCGAAGGGCGGGGGGGTGTTGTTATATGAAAATGATCTGTTCACGTTTACTGTGCTATCACCTGGTAGAAGGTTGTAAAATATTCCCTCTTTTGCTGGTACTTTAAGTTAGAATGCAGTATGTAATTTTGGTCTTCTCTGACCATCTACTGGAAACTTGGTACAGGTCTTTAAGGTCCAAAATTGTCTCCATGATGTTGGCCAATTGTGGGCAAAACATGTAAGAGAACAATGACTTGTTTTGTGTATTGTGTTTGTTTCTACAGGCCCAAGTGTGTGTGGAATAATAGTAAGATGGGGTTACAATAATATCTTATTTAGGGGATATTCATTATCCTGGAAGCTTTGTAAGCATTCTGGAGCATGAAATTTGTGCACAGTGCTTGGAGATTCAGATTCTGCCTTGCATAAAACATTGCATTCTCATTATCAATAGCAGCCTGTTAATATTTAGAAATATAATTGCTGTATATTTTGAGAATTTCAGTAACTCACTGACTGACCATCCACACTGAGCAGAGTCCTTCTGGAGAAGCCAACAGCTACCCAGGCAATTCCCTGCATTTCATGAGACCAAAGAAGTATTACCATCTCCACAGGAGCACTCCACTTGGCCCTCTCCGAGGCCTGATCAGTCCAGTCTATGTCTTCCCATCCTATTTCCTTAGGATGCATTTAATATTCTCCCATCTGTGGTTAGGTCTTCCAAGTGGTCTCTTTCCTTAAGGTTTCCACACCACAACCCTGTATTTATTCTTCTTCTCTCCACTGCCTGCTACATGCCTAGGACATTTCATTCTTGTCAGTTGGATCACCTGGATAATATTTAATTTAGTAAAGAGCGAGAGTGATACATGGTGTGAGCAAAATGCTGAGCCTGTGTGCTTGCATGTAAAAATTACAGTGCATTATTTATAGTATGCTGATTGGCCTGTAGGCTGTTCTTACAGCCAGACTGCTTCGAGTTACATAATGCATTCCGTGTGTTGCTTACAGCAGCACACGGCCCTGCATCACGTTCTGGTAACTCAAGGACACACTGTAGTTATTGTAGGTGACAACATGTGAACAAAAGGTATTTGGCACAGTAGCTATCCCCATCCTGCCATGAATAGCACAGGCTGCACCATAAACCTTGTACCTATTTCTGTCACGCACTCGGAAGAAAGGAAGGCCATGTACTTTACTCATGTCCATTACATCATTGCCTTCCAACAAGACATGTGGAATTTAGGACCATACTTTTTCTGCTGACTTATCCAACATGTTTGTTTCTAGTCCCATTTTAGTAAAGTTGTATATGAAATTCTGCTACAGCTTGTACCTCTTTCTGCTGAAAACTGGAAGGTAGCATCCAGTTTGGTATCCATCCTGCTTCGTATGTGGGAAGTGCTGGGTTCAAATCCCATCCCTCTGACACTGTTCTGACTAAGGATATTGTGGGTATTTTCTTGTGTGCTGCAAACACTGTCTGTTTTGGGTGCAGACAGAAGGCGATACAGCTGTACCATGTCTGACATATGTACTGCACGCACCCTGCATAGTCTTAGCAGGTGACAGCACGTTTAAGTAGAAGTGGATGAGATCATAGCGACACATACGTTCAATAGCGCGCGTGTACAGCACAGTTGTACACGCGTTCAGCAGTGTGAGTGTACATCACTGCTGCATGAATGTTCAGCAGTGTGAGCACATGTTTGCAGCTGCACATGTTTAGCTGTGTGAGCACACATTTGCAGCTGCACATGTTCAGCTGTGTGAACACACATTTGCAGCTGCACATGTTCAAATTTGTGAGCACACATTGGCAGCAGCATGTGTTCAGCAATGTGAGCACACTTCGCAGGAACTTTGATGTTCTTGTCTGTTAAAGAATAAGTCAGCAGTGGACTGTGGCTGTCATATTACCTGTGTCAGAATGTATGGGGAAGCTCGGAGCAGGAAGTCTGTGCATTCTGGAAGCTCGTACTGACTAAGAACTCCATGGAGCAGAGCCCTTCTAGAGAAGCTGATAGTTTTTCAGCTAGTCAAGAAAATGCCCACATTTTGTGGATCCTGGAATTTCATTATTACTCTGACAAAAGCCTACCTCTTGTCCCTGTCCTGAGCTAAATAAATCCAATCCACACTTTTATATCCCATTTCTTTAAGATCCATTTTAATGTTATCATCTCATGTGTTTCCATGTCTTCAGAGTGGGTCTTAGGTTTCCTCACCAAAACCTTGTATTCATCTCTGTTCTTCCTAGTACATTCTACATGTCCCACCCATCTCATTCTCTTCCCCATGCTCTCTCTGTGTAGCATCTGGTGAACAGTAAAAATGATGATGGTTCTCATTATAAAGTTTTCTCCATCCTTCCATCTTTTCCTCTCTTTTAGGCCCAGATCTCCTGTTTGGTGGGTAGTGTGGTTTTTTCAGGGACATGTCATTGACCGCACGCATCTCTGAAACATTGAGTTTAAGATAGAATGTTGTTGAACCTCTGCTCCCCCCTGTGTCCCTTCCTGTTGTGCACAAGACATCCTTACCTGTCCCTTCCTGTTGTGCACAAGACATCCTTCCCTGTCCCTTCCTGTTGTGCACAAGACATCCTTCCCTGTCCCTTCCTGTTGTGCACAAGACATCCTT
>Ga0123355_10008405_pt1 | contig 15605 bp, 6 predicted proteins | sample TergutEmb28metaG_3_FD_89872 | JGI IMG/M metagenome (GOLD analysis project Ga0123355, IMG submission 89872) | Embiratermes neotenicus P1 segment gut microbial communities from Petit-Saut dam, French Guiana - Emb289 P1 | ecosystem: Host-associated > Arthropoda: Insects > Digestive system > Gut ... | reverse complement strand
TGACCTCACGAGGCTGAGTGGACCCCGTTCCAGACCCACTACTACTCAGAAAATCTGGTAGCGCCGAACCCGGGACCTCTGTATCTGTAGCCAGAAACTCTGACCACTAGACCACAGAGGCGGTCTGGTCTCACATCTCTAACACCAAAAATTAGCATGGCATAAGGTTTTGTGGAGTATCTGCTCCAGCCCTTCTACCACATTAATTCAGCCTTGCTTCCATATGCCTATGCTTATAATCGCTTCCAACATATCCGTGGCGAGTCGGTTGCCTTCTTAGACGAATCGTCAGAAAATAAACTGGCGTCACCCTATCTGGAAGTATGCTCTATGATGCCTTTCTCCCACTTTCTATACTGCTGTTTCTACTGCTCTGATATGTTAGGCGTAGCTGTTAGTTCTCTACCTGACAGTATTAAATTCTTCATAATTTAATCCCTCAAATTTCGACTGTTGGAAATGGTACACCGACTACGGTAATATGTTTTACTTCTGTCCACACAAGATCAACCGGGTTCGGTTTGCAATGATTGTAGGCAATATAAGATATCCCGTTTCCTTAACTGTTTCATCCATCTTGTGTAAGGATGAACCTATTCGTCCCTGGTTTTCCGCGACAGTCCTCATTTTAATGGCTTTACAGAGTAATTTCCTTGCGTCTCGAGGAAATCGGCTTGGGACGCCGAACGTCCCGGATTTTTAGAAGTCATACACGGACATTTATGACAATACACACATTCTGGCTTTTCTACGGTGGGAGAAAACATCGACAGGAGCAGTATAGCCATCAAACACCCACTAATAGAAAGAGGTAAGAAATAAAGAGGAAGATGAGTACATTAGTGACTACAGTCTGGACTGAGACTGCGAAAGATTCTTTTATCGGAGTTACCTCATTGTAATAACATTAATACATTTTTTTCTGTTTTTTTTTTATTGCGTGAATGTTAAAGTCTAGCATTCTACAACCCCGACCCGCCAACTAATTGTAGTTAAATGTCCCGGTTTTTGGCTTTTACAAAACAGGATCCCCATGTGCATGTCACTGCCATCTGACAATACCCCTCCGAAGACACTAAAGTCGCGACTCTGCTTTACCCAGAAGAACGAATAAAATTAAGTATGCGTGTAATTTAAGTGATCCGACCTCATTGCCCCAATGTATACAATTACTGCTGAAAATGATAATCAGCAGTGTCAAAATCCTGTGTAGTTATTGCGTAGTGCTTGCTGCTAATGACCAACGCATGTATTTCGTGCGTCCTTTGACCTCCCAGTCTCTGTCAACAGGAAATTTCAGCCATCATCGCCGCATACCGAAAGGTCACCACATACATCCATTCTTTTCAAATAAAGAGCACGTACTGCAATAATATTATTGTGAATTTTGTCCTGTGTATTGACATTCAATCGTCTATTCTTCATTTTACCGAATACCTATTGTTAGCCCTGTCCGTATATTGAACAGACTGAGACGAATCGGGGCTCAGTTCCCGGCAGGGACAAAAGAGTTTCCTGTTTTACAAAGCGTTCAGGCTGACTCTGGGGCCCACTCAGCCACCTATCGGTGGGGTACATTTCTAGAAACTGTCTATAAAAACAATTCTCTGTTTATTTATTGAACAACTTGTACAGTAATTCTCTAAAGAAGTAATGAGTTAAATCTGAAAAACTTATTTTGAAATCTTTGAAAAGATGCATTATAAGAGAGAGTCTGAGCTGTAAAAATAGCATGCCACAGTTAATAAACATACACATTCCACAGGTGATACAAAAAGCCACAATCCTATACAGAATGGTGGTCATTCTGTTCCCACATCTCATTCCGGCTGGCAGAGCCACAAGGCTCCCTAATTTAAGTGAAGTTATTATGTACAGTACCAGAACTGTTCCTCCAATGGCACAATGTCCTTACTGATAACATGAAAATCTAATTTTCTATCCAAATCATGAAACAGCCAGTCAGGCAGTTCAAAAATGTTTGTCAGTTTTGGCTTGTCACTGCCATAACATTTTAGATTTTTGCATGCTTTCTTCTGGGTAATTCCCTGGCATCTGAATTTTACATGCCAACGTTTTGGAACACTCTTTCTGTTCCATCTTCATAGGCAGGTAGGAATGAAGTACCCAGAAGAAAGCATACAACATTCAGTACACGGCGAAAGTTTGAAATTTAGAATAATTTTAGATTTTTGTCATTATTATTATATTATTATTATTGTTATTATTATTTACTTATCTGAACTAGATGACTAACTAACTAACTGAATAACTCCATGCTGCAAGTTCTTCTTGAATTAGTCAATAAATTTCCCACATTTATTTTCCAAAAATCTAGGGACCACCTCAAAACTCTAGGCGACAGAAAGGTGATATGACACAAGTTCCATACCGAGGATCCTTGAATATTAGGCACCACTGTACAAGATTTAGTCAGCTGGACGACCTAGCACCTGGGATTTGTGCACCGTTATTCAATACTGAGCTCATGGGCGCCATTTCTGAAGCAAATGAATCCATTCCACAGCCTCACATCCATGCCTATGTCTTCCAAGGCAGACATTAGGTCCTCTATTTTAACGAAGGTTTGCAAATAAAATATTTAATTAAGATCAGTTATAACTTTTATTTTGGCATTCTGTTGTGCTGTCAGTCTTAACAAATAGTACTTGTACATCTGTCAAACTCAACCTTTATTAGTAAATAAATCCTGTTCACAGTAACTCTAGTGAAATATACTTTGATTTATTATGTCATCATCAGGATAATCTATTAAAATACAAGAATGTAAAACTGTATGAATACAAAATATCATGTGCTAGTTTACTAGGAATGAGATCTTGATTCCTTACAACACTGTTTACAATACAGATGTTATTTATGTTCTTTGTTTTGGCCATATAAATACTTTGTCTGTATTAAGTTACTGAGTTCATCTCTAAAAATTTTCAAAGCATTTGTAAAGGCAAAGGTGAAGTTCACCCTACAATAGGCCATGAATGCCCAGAGGGAGAGTACAGGTATAGTTCTACTCTTTCTGTAACCTTGGTGATAGGCGGAGGTGGGTGGTCACTGCCACACCCTGGCTGTTGCACCCCAGAAAAGAGAACCAGTACTCACAGTACAGGAGGATGGGTGGGCCACAGGGCTAGTCTGGATTGGTGCAAAAAATCTCGCCCCCCACTGAGATTCGAACCCCTCACCGTCCAGCCCATAACTAGTTGCTGTACGGACTGTGCTTTCCCAGCCCTCTTGAAGCATTTGTAACTGGGTAAAATCTGATTTTTTTAAAATGCAGTGATGGGATGATAATATTAAGATGGATCTTTGGGGAGTGGGAGGGGGTGGAGACTGGATGGAGTTGGCTCAGTATAGGGACAAATGGGGGGCACTTGTGAATACGGTGATGAACTTTCGGGTTCCATAAAGTGCGGGGAATTTCTTGACTAGCTGCAGAACCAGTTAGCTTATCAAGAAGGACTCCACTCCATGAAGTAAGGAAGTAAGTAAACACAAATGCGGTATCTTCACTGAATTTCTTGTGTGACAAAAAAGTGTGATGTTTAGTTATGAATGTCCATTTAAGTATATGAAGCCTATTTTAGTAACTAGTATAATCCACAACAGAATATCTACAATACAACATGAAATTATATTGATTACTAAATTAATCATCATCTATGTAAATGTATATTCATAATTAAACAGCACAGTCTGTCATTCAGGAAATCAACCAAGGGAAAATGACACATTTTTACTAAAAAAAAAATAAAATTATCCAGTTAAAAATGCTTTGAAAGTTTTAGAAATAAATTCTATATAACACAAGACAGACAAAAAATATGAAAGTCAAAACAAAGAACAAAAATAACATCTATATTGTGAACAATATTGGAAGGAATCAAGATCTCTTTCCCAGTAAACTGAAACATGATTTTTGTATTTATACAACTTCACACTTTTACATTTTAATAGATTAGCCTGGTGGTGGCCGAAAAATGTCACTAAACTAAATGTGAAAATGATTTACTGAGCAGCAGAGGTTGTGTTTGATAGCATAAAAATAATATTTGTTAATAAAATCAGTTATCTAACAGGACTAATCATACCATATCACAAAGATGAGCTGTCATAATCTTATCTTAAAAGTTTACAATATTCACAGTCTTTCAGAAGAGAGTCAACAAGGATTCATTCTACATCAAACTGCTTTCATGAGTAGAAGAGCACACCAAGGACCACCTGACTTCCACAATAACTGTATCAGATTCAACTAGTTTCACACACAGGTGTTTTAAGTCCTTGGTATGTGAACTCACAGTGACCGCAAAACAGGATGTGATGCTTCTATCCTGAAATTGTAGGCAGCATGTTCTTCTGCAACGTCAGTAAAATTTCTGCCAAACACTGGAACCTCACATCTCATGAAACAAACTGTACATTCCCTTGACCCTGCCACTCCATCCAATTTACATAACCTACATGACTGCAATTTCCAGATAGGAAGTATGAAAATTAAAAATTATTCAGTTACATTAACTGCATAAATTTTTGCTAAGCAGTAAAAGCATTAACTACATCGACATGAAAGGCTTTAAAATGAATTTTCTTCACATGGACAATTGCATTCTTAAAAGCATGATTTTATGAAACAATGTTTCATTTCCAATACATTTTCAGGATAACTCCAGACGTCATACTTCCTTCTGATGACTATGTAATAACTAACGAGTTTTTTTTTGTAATGCGCATTGTGATACAATTATGTAATGTAAACCAACAAAATCCGCACTTTTTAAAATTAACGTTTTAGTTCAATCCTTCGTGTCTTCAACATGTTTCGAACATCATGTGTTAAACGGCGGGAGACGATGGCCATACCGACATGAAAAATATACCACAAAAAACTGCATGTACAATTGGTGTTCCTGATGATGAACACATGATGTTCGAAACATGTAGAAGACACGAAGAACTGATTTAAAATACCAATTTTAAAAAGTGTGCATTTTGTTGGTTTACATTACATAACTAACGAGAGGTTGCAATTTACTTACTTGAGGTTGAGGTACTGTAGGGTCCAATCCACTATTTCTCCTACTATCTCTGAATCACACAAATAATATCCACCCACTGTAACTGGAAGCTGATCGTCGGGTTCCAGTGTCGCCGCAAATGCTTCAAAAAAACGTCTATAAACAGTCAAGTAATCTTCTGTGTCTGCCATGGCATGAAATATCACCAGATGATTGTGTTATGTCACGACCGTACAAATACTTCTTTTCTCTGGGGTTATTTCAGATTATATTACCTTATGATATGTAGAAACCTTTTGTACTGCTGTTACACTAATAAATCGTATGTTTCATTGATTTACAGTATAAACAAAAACCACTATCAGCATAATTCGTACACACCATCAACCGCTCACTACCATCTGATGACTACAAACAAATACAACACCGATCAGTTCCCAACGTACCCAACGAAGTTGGCAGAACGTAGAACGCGTTTAAAATATAAATACAGACGCACAGTAATTAAGCATAATGGCAGTGAAGTATCGTACTTTTGATAGGATGTCCACCATTTATCCAAATTACAAGAAAGTCTGCTACAAATATTGATATATGCAAACCACCAATGTCTGAGAATGTTGGTAGTCATGTGTGTCATCTATTGGTACTCCCAGCTACTGGTACTGCCATCTATTGACAGATTTCGCAACGATGGCACTCAAATTTTAACAGCGATCATCCAGTTGTGTTTGAAGTAAATCAGTATATCCAGTTAATAAACTCGACACATCTGTCCTTTATTACGGCAAGAGATATGAAATGTAATACAATGGAAGGAAAACATCTCTTTCAAAATAAAAAGAATTATAAATGTTTTAACTACCTCCCTTCCTTATATTTTTGTGTTCGCTATCCTGATGATTACCTCTAGAGCTACAACATGTATCTTTGATAAAAAAAAAACATGTGTTGTTGTTATAAGTTAAAAATAGTTGTGCCGATAGTATTAATTTAATATATTTAGATGGCATACAAAGCCGACCAATCACGTACGCTGGACTAAACGATGAAACACAAACTCGAACAGCAGAGGCGATCAGTTAGGCAGTGAATTGTCCCGCATCTGACGAATGTTTAAGTTCCATTGCTTTGTTTACAAGAATTCGCATCCGAACATGGAGAATAGCTGCGAATACACTTAATGTATCTAGGACAGCCGAAAGTATGCAGTGCTCCAGTTTTGCGGATTTGTTCGGAGTCATGATAACAACCTGTCGTTGTCGAAAACCCAGTTGTTTATAGTACTGAAAAATCGTGTGTTGTTTTGAATTTGTAGTTTATTTAACAGAGCTCACAGTTAAATTGAGTATATAGTATCAAACTATTGTATAAGGAACGGTAAATTGAAGGCGACATCAGAGAAAATATTTGTGGAATTATTTACGTTACTACGCCGACATTAGCTATGACGTTAATTCCTACTGCAGCAAAAAGCATACTGATGGTGTGTGCCCTGGTGGTAGAAAAGATAAATGACCTGCTTACCACACTGGTCGATGGTGGCATATGATGCGTTGTATGCACCACCAGCATTATTCACATCATATCTGTGGATTGTACAATCAATGTCCCATATACTTCATTGGTTAACTACAGTGAAGGTTATTGTCATATATAATTGTTAACTTTATCTATGTTGTATTTACACAGTGTTTTAAACACATATATTGATTAGTCATTTATGCAGTCCCAACAGTTTCCTACTGAGTACATGTACCCACATAAGCTCTAATCCGTGATCTGCACGACTCATCCGAAAGTAGTGATAATCTGTGGATGGGATAGGTTAAGGACGTCAGCTGCGGTTTATAGTGGAGGTTTGTAATATGCCGAGCTCAGTTGGAGAGAGCGAAGAGACGTGGATGGTAATACGTGGTAGCATTATGGCTTTCCCATGTAGAACAGTAAACTTTCTTTTCGGTGGTTGCAAGAACTTGGGAAAGAATGTAGAATTATATCTTCCCATACAATATTATTTTATATGCATGCAGAAAGCATCATTATCATGAACACGTCAGGGAGCTAGCCATTGGTTACTCCATTACTTTCGTATAGTCTGTTGAGCGGCACACTTCTTCTTTGGCCTTAATAGTTTAGGATTCATCATCATACATGACTTTCAGTCTGTACGGGAACCGTATGCGCAATTTTAACACCATTTTGAGGAAATAATATGTCTAACATCTAGCACAGTACTGAATATAAATGCGATGTCATTCACACAGTACATTATACTTACTGTACTATATGTCTGTCAGAATACCATTCACTGCACTTACATTGGATCACAGTACCTATCTTCTGTCTACCCCAGAAATTTCAATAGTACTGATGTTGATTGTAAGGAGTTTACATGCCTTCAATATCATTACATTCCAGCCATTTTAACACACACATTGGTCAGTGCCTACATTCGTCTCTTGTGTGTGACATTTTGTTTATAAAAGGGATATGGAGCATTTGTGTGACTTTACTGCAGATATGATTGACCACCATTCAGCATGATCACTTCAAACAACCTACACTGGCCACTTGTATCTTAATTTCAGGTTCGACCATGTGAAATGTATAAAGAAGAATACAGTGAATGTACAAGTATAAAAGCTCGATTTCATCAGTACTTCATATTTGGTAAATCTGTCGACTGTTCACAGTGGAAAAGAGATTTTGAGAACTGCGTTCATTGGAGAGATAACCACAATTCTAATGCTTTGGTAAAAAAAAAAAGCTAATTTATTTGCATTACAAGTCAGTCATACATGCTCAATAGAATAGGGATGTAAACCTGGACTGCTTATATTGCTTCAGAGATTTGAGAGTTGAAATTGCCATATCTTAATCTTTTGATTATATATTACTGGATATAAAGTAAGTCCAACTACAGTGGCTGTTTGAAGCTGTCCAGACTGTAACAAACTTGAACTGTACATCTCTCGTTGGTCTTTATGTTCATATTTGCTGACAGAAGTAATGTTGCAGTGTGAGTAATATGTCTGGTCTTCATATCCTTAAATGTGTAATCTTCTATGTAGTAACTGTTTCAAGATGTGGAACTCCTCTACTCAACAATCTTTATTTACTTTCAGTTGTATATCCCATCTCAATTCATAGTTACCAATATTCATTTGCTGGGTTAAGGTTATATGAGTAGTGAGTCACATTAATGTTCAGTTCCTATCCAAGGAAACTTAACTCACATTTTTAACAAAATCATAAAATTGGGGTTAACTATATACAGCCCATATTTTCTTTAGAAAAAAAAAGTATGGGACTTAATTGTATTCTCTGTAATATCAGTTTACCTTTCGTCATTCACCGACACTATGGAATATTCTTACTTATGTAATACAAACAGCATGTGTGTGTGTGTGGAAGTATTATAATTGATATATGTACAAGGTGGTTCAAATATGACCGGGACTGATGTCGCCAAATTTACACACAAATCGTCCCGGTCATATTTGAACCACCCTGTACCTGTGTTTATGAAGTGCTGTTTTTGTACTATGTCATAACCTGGCAAGGTAGACTCAGTCTGTCACTAATATAAAAAATGAAAATTAGTAATTTTGTTTTGTATTTTTAGTTTCTGTTACTCAACCATGTTGGAATACATGACTTCTGTTTTTGTCACAAATATGTAAACTTAAAGCCTAACCTTGGAGAATTATATTTTATGCCTCCTATGATGGCAGTTGTGACTCAAGTTTGTACAGTGTGTACTGGCAGCCCTGATGCACAGTGTTCCGTAGTATTCATATTCTTATTCTCTTTCTTATTCCATTGGCATGTGCTGAATGGTTCCTTGCCATTCTCAGGAGCTTCGTCCATTCCTCTCTGTTATATACCTTTCCTGCCACCCTTCTCCACCAACTATTCTTCCAAACACTCTCACTTCATCTTGCCATCTATTTCTTGGTCTACCTCTCAATTTTGTTGTTTCCAAATTCATATATAATACATTACACAGTATTCATACATTAACATAATTTATTTTTCCTTTTATTATGAAGTTGGGATAGCGTAGTCAGTATGATTAGTAGGCTGTGGCCTGCATAACTGAGGAATCAATCAACCTACCTACCTATCAGTCTGTCTGTACTATACTATACTGCTAGTCTGACATGCACCTCCATGGCATACACAAGGACAATTTTACCTTAATATATTTCCTTTTAATTATTTCAGAAGGAAGTGATACAGAGTGAAGAGGATCGCCGATTAAAACGATTAGAAGGCCACTACAAAAACGATGTATGGCAGAAAAGGTTGGAACCTCCAGCCGACTGGAACAAGCCACTACCTGAGAGACTGATCAAGGAGTATGAGAACACCTACTTGTACCACCGAGCAAAAGAAGTGACAGAAAATAAACCTGAAGACTTACACAGAACTATGTGTGTGTTATCTTGACATCTGAAATTGATATGTAGTTGTATAATATATTTTGTCACTGTGAATTTAGAAATGTAATGAAGAATATAATATTCTGTTCCATCTCTCTCTGTGGTGACAAAAAACTTCCCTAAAAAAGTATCCAGAATGATTTTATTGTGGGTGCAGTACAGGGCCACTCACTCTTGTAGCAGAACCAAAAGGTTCATCACCATTAATCCTAAGGCCCATACACAATTTTACAGGTGTCAGTTTCAACCAAGCCATAAAACCACTACAGTAACAGCCACTCTTCTGCCTAATTTGAATAAACATACATTAAAATTATTAAAAAGTCATATCTAATCATATTTCATATGAAAAACTGACTACTACCACAAACTGTATAGTACCCCGTAGCTGTGGGAGAAAGACGATGTTAACTCACTAGGTTAACTGGATTTGTCCCACCTTGTGTAATATGCTCTTTCATATGAGAAAGTGATGAGAAAAAAGATTTTAAAAAGGGGAATTAGTTTCAAGAACTCTTAACTAGCACATTTCATAGAAATTAAATGCATTAATATGAAAACCTCAAAATAAGCCACACAGATCTTTACTTTATTAAACAATGTAATTACATGAATCAGATCTTCAAGTTGTGCCACAAGCAAAGGTTGTTTATAAAAACATACATATACCAACAAATGTGGGCCCCTACTTGTGGGACATTATTGCTCTGTACTCTCTTTGATGTTCCACCATTTTCAGGAACACTTTGTATTTCTTCTGATGATATCTACAAAGAAAGTCCAACGTGTATTACAAATACTGAAATAACATTAAACATGTAATGGATATTACTGCTTTACAATCTGGACCCTTCATCACAAGTCCCCCCCCCCCTTCCCCCAAGTTCATTCAGCCAAGAAAAGCATTTACACTTTCATCCCACATATATAGGCTTTGAATTATAAATCAATCAGTGATGTTCAGCTTTCTGTTATTGTTAGAATAAACATGGATTGTTTCCTTACATAACATGAAATGTTGTCTTTATAATGAAGCCATAGTGTTTTCTTGTAGGAACTGATTTCTCTCTCTCTCTCTCTGCTTGCTTTTCTTTTTAACATCACTTATATGAACTTCAAGGTTCCAAGAGTTAAAAATAACATATCTAAGATATACCTCCTTTCTGATTATTAAGATGTATTTGTGTGAAACTTGGTAAGTAAGAATAAACTTTGTTTCTTCACCATGTGGTAGAATTCTAACACCATTCAGTCACAAAAGACACAACTTCTTTTCATGAAATCCTGTACTTCATTACAAAGCAAACAAGAGACTATGATCATGAAAATGTATGAAAATTTAACAGTAACTGTCCAACATATGCACCATTTCAAAGTAAATGGCTAAGGCACCACCTCTGTGACCTAAGTTTCACAATCTGAATGTGTAGAGCATGACGTGAAACATGTGCACATGAGATTATTGCTATGAATATGATACATGTGGTCACCTGCAGGTACCTCTTTAAAGCCTCTGTCAGCATGAAGATCTCTGTCCACAACCAAAGCAGCATTCACTAAACAGCATGTAAATACCTGTGTTCCTCATCCCTAGGGCTGACAATGTTAGCGTCACCTCCCATTGCCTTTACTGCTATCTGAACATCTGGAAATGCCCCAGCAGCACATGCTCCAAGGATTGCTGCTCCAACAAGAACTGATTCACTTTCTTTGGGACACAGTATTGGTAGGTTTGCCACATCAGCCTGAGTCTGAACAAATAATGGGTTGTGACTCAGGCCACCACACACCAACAGTGACTGGATATTTGAGTGGTTGGTGGAATGCAGCATATCTATGATGTGCAGTGTGCCATACTGAAACATCAAGAACACCCTCATTGTTTCACAGTGATCAAGGTTTTACAAAACATTATATATAAAAGACAAGACATTATCTAATATCTTGACTCAATCATTTAGAACCACCACAATTATTGCATACCAAGAATACCACATGAATATGAACCCAAAAAATTGTGTAAGCCAAGAGAGTGCCCAGATGACAGTGAAACCAGTTCTAACAGTTTCACAGTTATACAGGTTGTACCAGAACAAACTAGTATTTTCAATTGTTTAGATTTGCAGATGGCACAAAGTGACAAGTTGGGAATGGCTGCAGTGTCTTCCAACTTCAACTTCAGTTGCTTTTTGCAGGCTGCAAACATAAACAAAATTGTCAGTTTGTTCTGCAAAACCCTGTGTCTATGAAACAGGAGTGTAAGAATCATTTCTGCAGCCACAACAGGCAATAGCCTAACCACAAACAGGATTATCAAGACAGCAGTACATTTTCCAATAATAATGTTTGTTGATTGGCTGGTTGTGTAATGGACTAAAGAACAGTGGTTTAACTTGACTGTCACTGCATCAAGAACCAAATTAAATTCAAAACTTAATTCAATGTAAACCTAATTTGTGGTAGTGGAATGTCCTCCACAGCAGTCAAATGTTATATGGCAATGTTGGGACAGAAGTATCTAAAATAGGTAAGACCCATTTCCATCCACACACTTCCAGTTCATCATTCATAACCATCCTGTAGTGTGATATTATATAAGCTAAGTAACACTCACAGCTAGAGCTTGAATCGTAGCAAGATAAATCAGTGCCAAATTCTCTTCATCTGCCACCAGTGTCAGACCACAGATCTAAATAAATTGAGAGATGCAGAATATTAAGAAACTTGTATGAACCTAACATTTAATGTGTTTCACAGTCTGTATCAATGTTTAGTTCACTGTGACATGACTGGGTCGAACACTGTCCACTGTCCATAGCATATGCACAATATTTCAAAACTTGCAGTCTGCCATAGGAGAGCAGTCTTAACAAGTTCTACTCAGAATTCCTTGTTTTTAATATACTTACAAAATGACAAACCTGAATATGAAAATGAAGAGTTTCTTTTTGGCTTTTCTTTGCAACATTTATGTTCTCGCCTAATAACTTAGTATCAATCAATATCAATTCCAAACCCTTCTAATTATTGTGGGCATTCATTGGACATTTTCTGAAGTGAAAGTAAAATGGAAAATAGGAAGAAAACAAATGATATTTATTTTAAAATATCTATGCATTCTTTGCAGAGACAAAAAAAATTTAAAAAGCAGTAATATGCAGTACATACAACACAAGAAACCTGATGGTCAAGGAAATAAGCTCCTACTGTCAAAATTCATGCTACAGACCATAAAAGACCTTACAGGTTTTCTAAAAACGAACAAAATATTTTGAAAATTGAACATTTTGCATAGTTGTGTCATCTCTTGGAATGTGTACAAAGTACATGTAACTCAAAATATTCCTACTATATTGTGTAATTTAAATTCTAGCATATCAGTGTGTGTGATGATGACGAACTGTATATTCTTCCAATGCATGCAGTGTGCTTGATGGTTACAAGTTTTGTTATGACTGCAGTAATCAGACCACACTTACGTGAGCAGGAACAGGTAGCATACTTTTATGTACATATTATTAGTTAAAGTGCTGGACCCAACCGCGTGTATGTACATGTACATGCATTGCAGGTAAAAACCTTGTCTGCATGCAAAAATACCTAGAGAACATAAAGGAAATCCAGAAAGATGGTACCATAACATTTAAGTGACAACAATATAACAGACACAAAGTCAGTGGAGTAGCCAATTTTAACAGGATCACCAATCTATTAGAAATGAAGTGTTTCTGGGCTCTGTCCATTGTCTTGCAATATCAAACCACAAAGTTTCAAAAATTGAATCTATTTTCATCCTCTCACCATAAGAGGCAGAATTACTACACATACTTTGTTGGGACAGTATGTCTTGTTAATTGTAACTTATGTCAGTCTGTAGTTTAATTAATGGTGCTGTTGGTAACTCGGGCTACATAGCAACAAATGGCTGGTTGACAGACAAAAAAATTGTAAAGAATGTAGAAAAAAAGGTCATGGTTTAGGGTAAGGTACTATCCAGGAATTTTCCTGGCAGAACTATGGAAAAACACTTAATAGTTCAGGCAGAGAGGTCAGTGCCATGGTTGAGATGCCAGACACCTCCCATACACAAGTCATATATGCACTACTACTCGAACCAACTTCTGATGTGCTAATCTCAGTTATTGTCCATACAGATCCAATTTTCAAAAATGCTGTGTTTTGTTCAATACACTAAGACTATGAAAAAGGTGCAGAAACTCATCACTACTAAATGTAAAACACACACACATCAGAACCCTTCAGAACTGGTTCATATCAATCTGTTTGCAGCATAAAAGGAAATGATAAAGATTCAAACCTTCTGGGACATAATGCCATGCAGACTGGTAACCAGTTCCTGATATTGTGAAGAAGCTAGCTCACTCCATCTTCTGAATAGTCCAAGAAGAGTGGTCTTGTTGAACTACCCTGAAAATGGAGGTAGGTAACTACAGTTTTTGCCAATCTACACATAATCACATCCCACAAATCTTGAATTTTCATCAACACTGCTGTGAGAACCTCAAATCTCACATCAAAGGAACTGGTCATTGCAGACCTGTTCCTTTATAATGAATGGTCACTCAAGCATTCTACCCTTGTCTGGGAGTGCTGCTAGCTGTATATTTGATGAACTTTCTCTGGAAAATTGTATCTGCAATGTGATGATGATGATGCTCCCATATGGTTCCATCAGTAAAGAAGTATCTTGCAAATAAGACATACTAGTGTTGGTATACACATTTTACTCAGCAGTTCTTGTGCCCAGGCATTTGGTTTTTTATTTTTCCAAAACTGAACACTTCAGTGAATCTAATGAAGATATTCGAACGATGTGGTGACAGTATTGCAAGGGCTTTCAGCAAATTATTTCTAGCAACATGAGAGATACTAGAATGTGTATGTGGATGCACAAAATTAGAAAACCCTTTGAGTGTGACCACAACTTCTAAGAGACAGTAACAAAAATCACACATTCTTTTCAGGTCAGTCTGGATTTCAATAAACCAACTGCAAACTTCACATGCACAAGAATTAGTCACAAGATTAGTGTAAGCATGGCATGTGAAGTTATGTTTTGGTTTCAGCTGTTTGGTACACTAACCTTACCTAGCAAGAGCCCCTGAGCAATCACAACAAGCTGACACCCAGCAGAAGGGTAGAACTCTGTAGCCCATCAGCCAAGGAACTAGCAAAACCTTCACAAGAAAGCAGAATGTTGCATACATGCACATCTATGGCAACTCAGCCCTTACTTTTACTTTCACCCTCACTCCAACGAACCAACCACAAATTACTCTAGTGGGGAATGGGGGGAAGAGAAAAAACAAGAAAGGTGAGACAGGAGAGTGAAAAGAACGAAGTGCTGTTGTGGTGCCTAGTAATGGTTTCCATCTTCAATTCTGTGGCCAGACTAACATGATAGTCCACTACTGACCACCTATTAAACTAGTACATGGAGGAACAAATACTGTTAGCTCCAGCTAGATCCGGGTTCCCTTGGCTTCATGTCACAACGCTGGGTAGTGTAGCCTAACATTCTAACATGGGTAGTCTTATGGGGAAACTAAGTTTTCATTTCTTACTACAAACTATATTCACACACTACTTCCTGCAGCAATATTACACAAGTTCTTTCATGAGCTGACTTCCCAGTAAACCTTCTACAAGGGGCTCCAGAGCCTTAAGGTCCATTAGCACTAGTTCCACACTCAGCAGGTTACGACAGTGAGATAGGTCCTGCATGACATACTGCAGACCAACAGGTGATGGTGATGGCAATAACCATTATGTGGTGTTGCTTAGGATGGCACATGATGACCACACTCCATAACCTCTAGCTGGTATCCCCAAGCAGTGCTTTGTGTTCCCCGAATTGCTGTTTCCCTGGGGTTTTAGAGGATAATTTTGCTGCATCCGCATTTCTGTTTCCTAGTTGCAGCAATGCTTGTTATGATTGCTATGTTAGAAGCCTGCTGACATCAGCCTTTCATACTTGATTAATCGAATTCATCCCGTTGTGTGGAATCATTAAGTCTATTATAAATAGTATATAAATTTCCGTCAACACAACTTTAATTGTAGGTTTAAAATTACTTACAACATGTTTCGACCCTTGGGG
>Ga0123355_10008404_pt1 | contig 15605 bp, 16 predicted proteins | sample TergutEmb28metaG_3_FD_89872 | JGI IMG/M metagenome (GOLD analysis project Ga0123355, IMG submission 89872) | Embiratermes neotenicus P1 segment gut microbial communities from Petit-Saut dam, French Guiana - Emb289 P1 | ecosystem: Host-associated > Arthropoda: Insects > Digestive system > Gut ... | reverse complement strand
TTGCGAGCGAAGCGAAGCAATCCATGAATGCCGAAATACGCAAGTTTCCTGGATTGCTTCGTCACTTCGTTCCTCGCAATGACAAGTGGAGCGCATAATTATTCATAAAATTGCTTAACGAGACAGCCCCTTTATTAATATTTCTTGAGTGGTATATGTTGATGCAAATATTTTTCCTTTGTAGCCAATCCACCTCTAATATGCCGTTCTGACTTGTTGATCTCCAAAACCCTCCGTGCCTCTCCGGCTAGTTTAGGGTTTATTTTTGACAGGCGTTCGGTTACATCTTTATGTACGGTAGACTTGCTAATGCCAAATTTCTTGGCTGTTTCTCTCACAGTTGCATTTGAATTGATGATGAAGTTTGCCACTTCTACGGCCCTCTCTTCGATGTAGGTCTTCAAAGTGTGGCCCTCCCTTTATAAGTTCGCTTGGCTTATGTATATGTGGGAGGGTGTGGGGTTAGAACAGGATCATTGCATGTGTACTATAATTATAAATACGATAGAGCGAAACGAGCAAAGTTCATAAGTATGGTGATTAATAACATGCTATCTTATATGCCATTTGATATTAAATAGAGTATAATTATGGTATATATTTATAAAGAGGGTGATGGGAGTGCTTGACAAAGTTAATTATTGGCTTGAATTGTGCGCTGATGACATTAGAGCGGCAAAGAATCTACACACTTCCAAGGATTATTTATGGATGGGTTTCATTTGCCATTTAATTGCGGAAAAAGCATTGAAAGCAGCTGTGGCAAGCATAACCGACGATGTGCCGAAAATTCACCATTTGCTTAAATTAGCAAATATGGCACAAGTCAACAATGACTTAAGCGAATCGCAAAAAAATCTTCTAAGCAAATTAATGCCTTTGCAAATTGAGGCACGATACCCGGAACACAAGGCTAGAATTGCCGCAACGCTAACAAGCGATTACTGCGCTGACCTATTGAAGGAAACGGAGGAGTTTTTATGTTGGATAAAAGCACGGTTAGGGAAATAGCCAATAACTACGCACATGTTATTCGCCAAGCCTACAACCCAAAACAAGTTATCCTGTTTGGTTCATATGTAAACGGTACGCCAAATGCAGAAAGCGACATAGATATTGCTGTTGTTTTTGAGCATGTAGAAGGTGACTTTTTGGAGCAATGGGGACGATTGATAAGATTGTGCGAGAATGTTAGTTATGACATTGAGCCACATATGCTAGATGAATCAAGTGGCCGCAGTGGATTCTTAGACCATATACGCAGGACTGGTGAGGTTATTTTTGAGGCATAATGTATAGGAATGTAGGCTTATAAGCAGATATGTATAATTCAGCGACATACATTATGAATGTTGAGATGGTTGCTAACAGAAGAAAATTGTGAAAATTGCTGCTCGAATAGAGGATAACTATATCGAAATGGGGGATTAAACTATGGTGCATAGAGTAATTTATGCAAGTAGATTAGATAAAGATTTAGATGGATATGCCTTTGATAATTTTACAACGGAATTATCCCCTGGCGCACGGATAAGCAGCTACATAGTACATTCGCAATTTTCGCAGCAACAAAAGCACTTATCCGTGCGACATGGGATAATTCCGTTTTACAATAAAGATTGATTATTTAGATAAGTCTAAGTACGTACCTAAGTTTATTGGCAACTCTTTGATGTCATATTCAGAGTTTGCTCACAATTGGTTTTCATGTTTTAGGATCCCACTTTACGATTCTTTCATTAATGACTCGATAAACATAAGTGAGCATAAAGACAAATATGTCGCTGTTATTGAATATGCAGACAAAAATGATGACGTATATGTTGAATACAGCAAAAAGCATCGTCACTTAATTAACTGCTGTCGTATTTTTAAACAATCAAATATTGGTTTTTCGCAATCATTTTCTTCATATAATAGTGATAGTCATTGCTTCACTGAGCACTATCATAATATGGTCCCAAGTGCATTTTTTATGAACAATAAAGATAAATTTTCTTTATCGGATAATGAAAAAACCGAGTTTGCGAACTTCTTTCAAGATACTTATTCGTATTTCCCATATACAGCTGAAGAACTCAGGGGGACAAGTTGTAAAAAGTCAAAATCCATATTGCCAAGGATGTTTGAGATATTTCATCAATCATTTTCTATAGCGGATATATCGACAGCGACAATGTTAAGGACAATTGCATTAGAAATGCTTATAAAATGATAACTATGAGTTAAGATATCGCTTAGCGCGTTCAATTGCTGTTTTGCTTGGAAATAGCGTTCAAGAATCGGAAGAAATATATAAGAGTGTGAAGAGCTTATATGATGTTCGCTCTGCATTTGTGCATAATGGTAAGCATATAGATAATGAAAACGCGGATATAGCACACAAAATAACATGTAGTGTTCTCAAAAAATTATATACTATCAATGATGAGATAGATGTAATACGAAGTAAGTTGCATCAAGGCGGGTTCGGATCCAAGCCTTATTCGTAAGATGTATATGAGCGGTTCACTCACATCAAAGATTTCATTTTGTTACCTCCAAATGTAAGTAGATTTACAATGCCAAATTTAATGGCACTTTCTCTCACAGTTTCATTTGAGTTGATGATGAAGTTTGCTACTTCACAGCTCTTTCTTTTATATAGGTCTTTAAGAATGGCCTTCGTTATATAAATTCGCTTAGCTTGTATATGTGGGAATGAACAGCATTAAATCCACATCTTGCGCCAAGTGTGAATTTCTATGCAAAGCACTTGCTTTATCTCTATTACTGCCATAAAATTGACTTGTCATGAAATATCTATATATAAAATCACCAATCAAATACACAATAAATAACAATCAACTGCGACTTAAATACAGGCTACAAAACCAAACTTTATCTACATAAAAACACAGGTGATATAAATGAACAAAAACACATACAACAAAATCTTAAACTACAGTCAAACTCCAGCTCAAAAACTATATAGAGAAGGCATGGATCTATACTTTGGTATTACGCAGCCCGTCTCAAAATCAGAAGCACTCGGGAAACTATACAAATCAGCAACACTTGGATATGTGCCAGCTATCTTGCGCTTTAACGAATATTGTGGCGTAGGACAACGCATGAAAGCAGACGAACTGCTAAAAAAAGGAGCCGATGTAGGGGATCCTATATGCGCCTATTTTTACGCGCAAATTTGTTACAAATCCAAAAAAAAGTCTGAGGAATACATACTTCAATTATTTTATCTCGCACATAAATGCGGTATAAATGTGACTGATAAAATGAGATCCCTAATTAATATATTACCTCAAGACAAAAAAGATAAATGGATTACAATACTTACTGGAGGCTGATATTGTATGTCTGTAAACCTTAAACCACAAAAATTTACCATCCTTGGCGTTTCAAATTCAGGCAAAACCTGTCTTGTAGGAGCCCTAGTCAAAGCATTTTGCAATGACAACAAAAAAAATATGATTACCTTGCAAGGAGACTCCGATGATATCAAGACATCACAAATGCAAATCAATAGATTAATCAGGTTTGCACCCGACATGGGATATCCTTCTGAGACAAGGGGGCTTACACCCCAAACCATAAGACTCAACAAGTCCTCTGGTAAAACCCTACTTGCTTTTTCTTTGTATGATTATCGAGGCGGTGGGCTAACAGATTTTTCGGAAGGAACCGATGACGCTGACTTTGGACGAATAATGGATGACCTGTATGATTCAGAAACGATATTAGTTGTTCTTGACTCCCTGATTATCAAGCACCATCCGCTAAAAAAGTGGAGGAAAATAACCGCTGCAGAAGCTATTAACAGAGTGCTTATTGAGTTGCAATCAAAATATCCAAACCGGAAATATAATATAATCGTTGTTTTTACAAAATTTGAAGCAAGCATTTTATATGATACAGTAAGCAAAACCGCTGTCCGCACCAAGCAAAAAGAACTGCTTGCTGTGTTAGTGGATTCAACCAAAAAGGTTTTTAATGTTTTTGATACGCCAAAGTCAAAAAAACATTGGGCTGTATCCTATATACCAGTCGATGTAGTTGGCCTTGGCAACGAAGAAACGATCAGTCAAGACGTAGAATATCATATTGGCGGCGTGTCATTTGATGGATACAAGTTTGGTAGTAGGATCTCAGATGACAACGATGTCAAACCTTTTAATCTTGACTTTTTTGGTTGTTATTTGTTTGCTTCTATGCTAAACAACAGAATAGAACGTATACTGGAAGAAAACACTTTTCTTTATAATTGTGAAAACGCTGCCCAAAAGTTGGAAAAATCGAATAAGGACTTAGAGTACGCACAGAAAATGTTAGCAGACTTGTCCAACGTCAAAAACGGGAGTTGGTGGCAAAGGCTAGTGCATTTGTGGGAACACGAGGAGTTTGTATCCACTACACTTGAAAGAAATCGCAATACCATGTCAAGAAAAATCGATGCTATTGAACAAGATGAAAAAACATTGACATCCAACAAAGAACGAAAACTTCCAAGTGCACGTGATCATATCCTTAGATTCGATGACAACTCGTGGTATAATGCTGATTCGCATACATTTTCAGCAATGCGCAAGGCTGTAAAAATAATGCATGACGAGATTAAATCCGCTCATAATGATATTACAAAAAATCTGCCGTCAGGATTGATATCCGAATAATAACCCAAAGGGGGATTCCTATGAAAATAATTAAATTGCTATATGCCCGAGGCGAATCCCGTGATTATGGATGGATATATGGCGACAATAGGCACATGCCACTTCTAAACAAGGTGAGAAATTTCTCCTTCACAATGCAAGGGCATGAGGATAGCTTCTTTGCTTCAACCTCCAATGGTAAGGAAGCATTATTTTGTATAACAAATCCTTATGGCATTGCTTACTTTAGGATGCTTTTACCAAAAAAAACAAGTAAAGCGAATGAATCCATCCAAACGATTGCAGACTATAAAGCCTCTGGCGAGCGAGTTGGCATCAGTGTAGAAGGCATCATGATATCTGGCGAAAAAGAAGAGTTAGCCAAGTTTTTTTCAACTCACACTCTTTGCGCCTTGGCTTTCTTAAAAAATCAACCTACGCTTAGAGATAAAGTTGATCAAATCGATCTCCTTTTAACGCACCAAGACCTATCAATAATTACAGTGGATCTAGATAAAATCACATCAGAAAAGCCGCTAAATGCGATTGATCTAGACATTAACGACTATTTGGCTTTAAAAAAAGACATTGCCGCTACAGACATGCCATTTGAGTTTGCATTATCCAATTATGCAATTGATACATCAGGATCAGGCTTAAATCATGTTCGTCAATACGGACAAAATTGCGCACGCAAAGCACTGCCAAAAGCCATAAATACTATACAAGCTACAGAAACTACAAATGTGATCCGTAGCTCATCAGGAAATTTTAGCACAAACAAAACAAGCATCCCCACCAATGATTTTTCACCCAAACTATTAACTTCTATGCCCCCTAAAAGCAAGTTAATAGATAGCAGCATTTCTCTTAGAATGCAAAAACACGGTCATTTTTTCCGTTCTGGTCGCCAGGAAATAATTGTTTCCTTTATAGATGGTCCCTTAAAAGGGAAAGCAGTCTATTCTGATAACTTCACACCAAACAATGATACTATTTCAGTTATATGGAGTACGTTAAAATCCGAATTAAAAAAGCATGGATTTATTCGGAGTGCAACTTCTATAACCAACGATGAGATATGGATATATGGTGATAAATAAAAATGTCCAAATATAGAGACATTGCGTCTGAGTTGGAACGCGTCATAGAACATGCAAAATCAAGTTGGGATGACAGCCGCTTTGATCGGTTCGAATCATTTACGGTCAAGCCATTAATTGCTGCTCTTTGCGAGCTAGCCGATGAAGAAGACGCATTTGAAGCTGCATGTAATACCGATTCCAATTAAAATCCTATTTGCTTATCGTGGCAAAAACGCTTGCATCGCGTTTCAAGCCGCCGCTTAGTCAAACAGGTTTTAATTTGGGATCGGTATAAAGAAGCCGAAGGTTAAAGGTAGGGATTATGATGACTAACTGCGAAAGCTACATAAGTTTGTACGAAACTTTGACCGATTTCATTAATAAACGAAATTCATCCATTCTTGAAGCAGATTCTGAAAATAGATTAAAAAAAATGACAGATGTCTTTAATTACAAAATCGATATGGAACTTATAGCCCCTATTTGTTTACTGAGTGGACAGCAGGTATCAATCCGATATCCCAATGAATCGATACAATATGAAATTAATAAAGCTGGATACAAAGACAAACCAATCGAAGATATTATCCTGGATTACGAAAATAGACTGGCAGGGTATGAACAAAAAAATAATGACTATATAAAAAAGCTAGATCAATCTTTTTTACAATCACTTGCATCAGGGCAAATTTTCACTTGTGTTAGCGACATATCAAGAAATGCTGCGAAAAGCATTATCATCGGTAATTTAACAAAAAAATTAGAAAGCAACATTTATACAGCTTGGTTTAAAGACAAATTCCCAAGATGGCAGCAAGGCGACGCGTTAATTATGCCCTTTGCCATAAGTCCAAACACTCCAATAATTATTGACGGGCCAAATATATCAGAGAATAAAACCGCAAAAAAGTTAATCAATAATTATTTATTACATTTATCCATTAATAATCCCCGGGCATCATTCTTTTTAGCTGATTATAACGACGCAGGTGTTATGTACAAGGAAATAGCCATTGCGGCGCAGACAAGAAGCCATTTGATTACAGGTAGTATTGTTACGGACACAAACAAATTTGGCGATTTTGTTAACACGATTTACGCAGAACTATCTCAAAGAATCAGTGAAGAAAGCAAATGCAGCGACTATAAATACATAGTGGTTTCTTCTCTACCCTATGCAGGATTGCAACCAGATTCTTGGAAGCGATTTTGTGATTTATTTCGCCAAATCATAGACAATCCACAATATGGGCTTATTCCCTTGATAATATTTGATAGCACATTCTCACATAGATACAGTGATTCGCTGCATCATATGCAACATGAAATGTATCACAATGCATCAAAAGCCTTTTACGGTACACTAAACCCAAGCACACTGCATCTATCTGTTATGGAAAATGGGAAACTTACATTAAAGAATCATTCGCTTTCTTGGATTGACGAATTTGTACCGACGTTTGATGATGACATTGCAACAAAATTTCGCAAAGAATCTTTAAAGCCAGCCTCCGCTATCGAGACAGACTTTTTTCCTGCCGATTATTTTAAAGAATCCGCAACCCAAGGTATCACTATACCTTTAGGCAAATATACTAATGGAGCATATGCCAATCTTTCTTTTGATGCCAACAACGCTTTTGCCACCGTTGCAGGTATGAACAGATCCGGAAAATCGACGCTACTTAGGAATATCATTGCACAGCTCGTGCATAGATATTCGCCAGACGAAATCCAGTTATACCTGGTAGATTGTAAAAATGGCAATCAATTTGGCATATATGCAAAACCAGATTACGCACTGCCCCACATAAAAAAATTGATGCTTTGTGAGGATATGGAGTACGCACTATCCATCATAAAAGAACTAAATAAGGAATGGGAAACACGAGATAAAATATTCCAACGCGCAGATTGCCAGGATTACATTGAGTATAGGCAAAAGGGCGGCAGTATGCCAAGGCTAATCGTTATTGTAGATGAATTTGAACATATATATACAGATGGTTCGTCGTTAAAAACATTTGCGGCAGAACTGGGCAAATTGTATAAACAATGCTCCTTTGCAGGGATTAACTTAATTTTATGTTCGCAAGATATCACAAAAATGTTTCCTGCTGACTTGATGGCAGCACTCGAGCAAGTGTCACGCCGCATTCAACTCAAAACTCTCAATACCAATGATTTAGAAAAATCACTTGGAATAAAAGATAAAACATTGCTATTTGCAATAGATGCCGATGTACGTAAATACAGTCCCGGCAGTGCAATGTATACAATATTCCCTGGAAGCCCAGATAAGAACGAATATCCAACATTCAACACATTAGAAATAACCAACGACTCGTTAAAAGACAGAATTATAAGAATAAAAAATGCTGCAAAAGACTTCCCAATAAAAACAAAAATACTTATCCCCAAAAATGGCGTTCCTATACGGGATATCGAGTATACTAATCACTTTGACACCTTAGGCGCAAAGGGTTTGCTTGTAGGTCTGTGTCCAAATGCCGAAGGGCTTTTGAGTCTAAACCTTAAAAAAAGCCCAAACCAAAATGTATGTATACTTGGTCATGAGTCAAACTCAGACTACTTCTTCCGACAAAGCCTTATAATATCCATGCTCAAATCCATCAATCAAATGGGTGCAGATGCTGTGATATTTACTACTGGTGCGGATGACAACGAAGGTCGTGTCATCCGCACGGCAAAATCCTTAAATCTTCAAGTGATTACAAACACAGCTGAAATGCTAGAAAAACTTCAAGACCTAGAAAAACAATGCGACAGAATCCAGCCTACGCCAATGTATTTGATTTTCTCTTATCTTCAGACTAACTTACTCCAAGGCGACATCGAAAAATGCTTGTCGCAAATCCTTCATGTAGGAAGTGCAAAAAATATTTTTGTTTGCTTTGGGTGCGAAGCATTTCCTGTAAGGCCTCCAAATTTTAAAGATTACTTTTTTCACCGCATTTATTTATCAAACCTCATATCCGAAATGTCTGATAAAACAAAGGCACTTGGCATATCACTTTCAGATAATCATGCACTATATATCAATCATACATCTAGCGACGTTATACGCTTCAGGCCTTTTATTTGGGATGAACCAACTTTTATTTCACCAAAACTAAGGAGATGATAGCATGACCTTTGACGAAAATCCTCAAGTTCTGATAGCCACAGCAGAAAATATTGGAAACACATTAAACCATGTACTGGCATCACTAGAAACTATTGGGGTCTTGTGTGACCAGTCAAGACAAATCATGCAAGATGCACCAAGCCAGGATCTATTTGCCTCGCTAAAAATACTAACAGACGAACTAAGTGCTTTAGCACCAGGTTATCGAAGATATATAGAAAAACTTCAAGCCAGGGGCGAAGCAGGCTTGCGATATCTAAATGGAGGATACTGACATGAGTGATCGAATGATTACATCTTATGAAACGGTAAATAACTTTTACAACGCATTAGAGACAGAGCGTCAAATACTAAAAACACATAGCGACAATTTTGATGCTGGACAAAGCGAGATGGAAGCAGTCACTCTTAGTGACGATTTACCACAAATGAAAGCCGAATTTGAAGCGGTACAATCGGTACTAAGGGATGTATTTGTAAAGGTAGACGACATACTAAACCGCACAGATCGATTGCGAAAAGGCATTCAAGCAAGAATGTCAGTTAGCTAGTATGGAAAGAATATATGTAAATGATTCTACTCCCGCTTTGATTGGTGAACATTTGCAATCATTACAAATGGAAGTAAACGGATCTCGCTACATATCATGGGATCCGCAACAGTATTATCCAGCTGATGTTTATGAAAATCTTATGCATAACCGAAGCTATTTTGAACACAGACGCGAGTTTCTTATCAGCCAAATTAATACATTGTGTACACAAGGAATCGATTTTCTTCAAGCAACCACGGATTATTTGAACTATATGAGTAGTATATTTTCAACTACCGCTAATACTACACATACTACTGTGCTAGAAAACATTGGTAACGACGTATTATATTCGACGCGAGAAGTGCGGATTAAAAAAACACCAATGACCAATGTTGTGTGGCAAAGTGGGCAGCGAGGGCAAGGTCTATGCATTTCAAATAATGCAGAAGTCAATAAAATATTAAGCGAAGAGTACAATCTAACCGGTATTTATTATAAAGATGGGATACCAGATTTTACACCACTCGAACTAGCTCGGGTGGTTGTGGATTGCATAGAAACAGTTAGATCACGAAACTTTGCAAAAGCAGATAAAAAAATGCAAGAAGAACTTGGGCTGCCCAGAAAAGAAATAATACTAATGCGTACACAAAATAACGATAAATTTACATGGCACGAATGTAATGATCGCAAGACTATGCAATTAGTTGAGAGGAAAATTCATGAAACATTTTTGCATCTTGGTGGACGATCCGAGGCAAAAAAAAGGGAAAGGTTGAAAACAAATGAAAACAATAGATGACCCTGTATTTGGCAAACTGTATTTTAACGAATATTATTGGGAGCAACACATCCAATTTACTTATGAAGGAAAGACCTATGAAATACCAGTAATAATATATGGAGAAGACAACGAAATATTTCAAGATTATCATTACGCTTCATTTACTTGGTTGCAAAAAAACCTACCGCAAGCACTCTCAGAATCAATATCAGCACTTGAAAAGCATGTAATAGATGATACTGATAAACACAGCTTTGACCTAACAATGCTTGTAATACCGTATAGCTTTAATAATGAAATATCTTGTGTTGGCCTCTTGTTTGACAGCCTAGCAGATGAAGAGCATGGATTTGCCGTAAAATATGTCAACGGGCGAATTCATTCGATTGGGGAGCAGGGGATTGTTTTGTAAGATATGTAGAGTGGCTTGCCGGTATTACTACCATTAGCCAGCTTTTAGTCGATTTTACGCTGCTTTTTGTCGGTATCGCCTTGATTGCCTTTGGGCAAGCTACGTCAACAACTCCTCAATAGTCGTGAAATCGCGTCAAATCTTGTTAATGTTGTTAGTGGCAGTAAGTCCTAAGTATACCACTGTGCCTGTGCTTCAAACATCCTTGTATATTCACCCTTCATTTCTAGAAGCGACGCATGATTACCTCTCTCCACTATTTTTCCATCTTTCATAACTAATATCAAATCTGCCAACTTAGTCGACCCAAGGCGATGGGTCACTATAAAGGCCGTTTTCCCCTTAGAAATTTCTGCAAATCGTTTATATATCAATGTTTCTTGTATTGGGTCAATTGCTGCTGTAGGTTCGTCCAGCACCAATATATCGTGATTCCGATAAAGCCCCCGGCATAACGCTACCCTTTGCCACTCCCCACCGGAGAGTTCCACTCCCCCAAATTCGCGAGAAAGCATGGTCTCAAAACGCAACGGGAATGATGAACTGATCACATCCAATCCAGCTTCTGCCGCCAAATCGGCAAGCTGCGCTTCGTTTGCTACATACGTTGTATTGCTAATTGAAATATTTTCCTTCAACAACATAAAATACCGTCCAAAACGCTGAAAAACGCCTGATATATTGGCGAATAAGCTGGGCATTTGAATTTCCGTCGTCTCTTCCCCTCCTATCAACACACGCCCAACAAGAGGTCTGTAAATGCCTGTTATAAGGCGTATAAAAGTTGATTTGCCAGAACCGTTTTCCCCCACCAACGCAACCAATGTACCGTAAGGAATGTCGCAAGAAACATCATCAACCGCCATTTTTTTTGTGTTAGGATAGGCGTAGCTGATATGCTCTGCGCGTATAAATGGCTGTCGTGCAATATAAACACACTTGCCACCGCGCTCTTTATCTCTGATAAATCGTGTATAATTTACTGTGTTTGCCATATTATCCGTAATGCCTGCTATATGGTACATAAATCTATTGATTTGTTTGATGAGCAAGCCTAAAGCCCCAATTACTGCGGCAAAAGCTCCTGGACTAATATTGCCTGCCAGCATGGTGCTAAAAGCCAGCCAAATCATCCAACCACTACCAAGTACAGACATCAGTGTTACAATGAACTCGTATAACTTTGCTTTGGTAATTGCAATGGTTTCCATTTTTATTAACAAGACAAGTGTGCGCATAAATTCATTGAAAAAGTATAAAGTACCGCCCCAGCCCCTAGTTTCTTTCAAGCCTTCTTGGCTTACGATGCTACTTCTATAATATTCATTTTCCCGGCGCAAAGGAGCGTTTTTTTCTTCCAATGCAGCAAACACACGAAAACGCAACACTTGTGAGATAACCGCTGGTATGAATGATAGTATCATAGCCAATATAAGCCACGGGTTAAGTCGTGCTAAATACCAGCCCATGGTAACAAAATATATGCCGTATACAGAAATCAGCCAAAGTGGGATCCAAACCAACCAAACAGATAAATCGGCACCACGTCTTGCTTTTTCTATTTCATTAAGAAAATCTACGTCTTCATACTGTTCAGGTGCGATGCGTGATATTTTATCATTTAAAGCATGATGCATGTCTCCAATAGTTTTATACACCCATTTCCATGAATAATAATACGAAAAAGTTTCAGCTATTTCGCCCAACACTAACCACCCCAAATATGTCGCAAGAGCTACCAACACTCCGGATAAAATACCAATATCCATAACCAAATCAGTAGCCGAATCAAACAATCTTTGTACAAAAAATGCGTTAAACCCCGAAACAACGCCTATCATCATCCATGTTATAAAAGAAGTTATCATCAATCCTGATGCACCACGCCAACATATTACCCAAGCTGTACAAAACGAACTAAGTGGATATGTTAATCTATTTTTTAGTTTCATCATACCACTCCTTTTGACTTTCATACATTTGAGAGTACAGGCCATTTTTAGCCATTAATTCGTCGTGTGTACCGTGTTCCTGCACACACCCGCCCTCCAATACCAATATTTCGTCAGCCAACTTGGCAGCACCCAAACGATGAGTAATAAGTATACTACTAAATCCTTTGGTTATTGCCGAAAACAAGGCATATAGTTTGCTTTCTGCTATTGGATCTAGAGCAGCGGTGGGTTCATCTAATATGCGTACACAAGCAGTTGCGAGAAGGCACCTAGCCAATGTTATGCGCTGCCACTGACCACCAGAGAGTTCCGTACTGTTTTCCAATATTTTACCCAGCGGAGTATCCAGCCCTTCAGGCAAAGCGCGCGCCCACTCTCCCATATCCAAGGAATCTAAAATTTCCCATATAGCGGAATCATCTGGTTTATCTGTACATCCAAAGGTTATATTATCCTTTAATGGGATTGAATAACGAGCAAAATCTTGAAACACTATGCCAAAAAAGCCTTTAATAAATTCACTCGAATATGTGCGCAATTCCTTGTCGTTTATATATATTTCACCTTCATAATTATCGAACATACCGCATAAAATTTTAACAAGCGACGTTTTGCCAGCACCATTGACTCCCACAATGGCATATGTAAGCCCCGAGCGCATTGTAAAGTTGAAGTTTTCAAGCACCTTTCGCTCTGTACCCGGATATGCAAACGAAAGATTGCGAAATTCCAATTTTTCATATTTATAATCGGCAAGATTAGCTCGTTTAGACAAAGCATCCTCTTTTTCTGATAGACCAAATAAAGCGGACAAGTCCTTTAGGTATTCCCGTATTGTAGAAATTTCAGTAATTGACCAACTTGCCTGCCAACCAAGGGATTTTACCAAATTGATAAGCGACGTAACCAATGCACAAAAAAGCCCTACAGTTAATGCGCCGCTTTGTAAAGGGTAAAGCAGTATGCCTATTACCGCGACCGAGATGAACAGCAAAACCGCTGTGCTTGATTTTACACCAATGTAACTCCGACGACGAACACGGAAACGTATACGTTGGGTTTCAATGTATTCGCCATGCCAACGTTTGTTTATGTGATCTGTATAACCAAAAAGAGTTCGCTCCTCTGCCAACTCACGGTTATTTAACAAATCGATAAAATACGATGCCCGTCTTTCTTGTTCTGCTGTCGTTCTTTCTTGCCCATATTGTTTTTTTCCCAGCCATGAAGCAAAATAAAATAAGGGGATACATATGCCTAAAATTGAAAGGCCTACCCACCATACTGCTACTATGATAATCGTAAGCACGGAAACAACTTCAATGATTATTCGCACTACATACATTATGTTTTCGTAGCCGTTCATTATACGGTCTGCGGCATTACTCTCTGCACGGGTAATAGTATCCCATATTTCTGAGTCTTCGGAAAAGCGATATTCCAACTTTGCACATTTGTCAGTTATGGCTTCCGACACTTTAATATGCACAGCGTTCTGCACCTTGCGGGAAATCAGGAAGAAAATGAAGTCGCTAGTAGCATTCAACGATGCAACTACAAGCAATAAAGCGATAGGAAGCCATATTGCGCCATGTGCTTCACCGCTTACTATTTGCAAGCCTGTATCTACAACGCCAGCTACCGCAATTATTTGCGATATCGGTAGGAATGAAATGACAAGCCGAAATACAGTTAGAAGAATGAACCAAAAAGGGTTGGATGAAAAAGGGATTTAAAAAAGGCTGTAAAATTTTATAAATGCAAATGGGTTTTTCATATATAGTGCACTCCTAGCAAATATTTACGGTCATTTGTCCGATAGCCAATCATTCCTATTTTCGTCACTTTTACATACTGCATAGCTTAAATTATTTCAATACAAAGTTATGCAAATATGTGATTAAATCCCAATTAACACGCTACATATATTTTATATCACCTTAGTTTTTTATCTTCATTCATTACAGACCTGCAAAGCAGCAAAAATAAACTCCTCCGCAGTCACACTCACAAACTCCATCCATTTTTCAGTCATTTATTGGATAGTAACACCATATACATACTCAAAAAGCCCTACCTCAAAATGTACTTGCAAATACAACTCAGCACCATACATCTCTATCAAGTATCTAACAAATGACCCCGATGTCATGTATGAATGGATTTCTGGAGGCGTCCCTCCACCTGGCCACTGAGATAATACTGCATAAGTCCTTCTCATTGCTGGTATGTTAATTGCAAAGTATGCGAGAAAATGTTGAAATGTAACGATATTTTCAAAATCTTCAAGCACAAAATCCCTGACTGCAATAGCTTCATCGTAATTTTGGAATGCGCCTGCTTCATAAAAAGTAGGTATTGCTGCAATAGTTTGCAAATGTTCTAATTGATACCCCCATCCAAATCGGTTTATGTCAAATAATGTATGTTGTAAACCAAGCGTGGTGGCAAGTCCTTCATCAAAAGGCAAAAAATCAGAACCACCCAAAGCAAAACTTATAATATGAGATGCTTCGTGAGCAGCTGAAGTCAATCCATTTATAGGTATGGTCATTTGGGTAGGATCTGCACCCGCACCCCACATGAACCACATTGGTATATGTGTTTTTATAGGAGCAAAATCAAAATCTATATATTGGCTATACCAATCTTTCACAAAATAAATCGCATCATCAATATACTCGATAATTTTTGTTAATGTATCTACATTTATGTGATCTACATCATACATTAGTCGTATCGAATCCCATACTTCTACATCTGGCCAATCAACTTGACTGTGAAATTCAGGAAAATCGAAAGTGTAATGAGCCATATCTGTATTGGCAGATATCGTAAAAGATGTCCCAGAATAACTTAGAGAGAAATAAGTGTTTAGTTCATAATCAGAAAATAATGAAAAGTGTTCAGAAGCAAGCAAGTTAGCATTTACATAATCACCTAAAAGGTATAATGTGACAACTTCTGATAAATAGTTATTTTCATGTAAATAATTAACAAAGCGATAAGATGTACTTATTGCTTGTCTATGTTCCG
>Ga0123355_10008403_pt1 | contig 15607 bp, 18 predicted proteins | sample TergutEmb28metaG_3_FD_89872 | JGI IMG/M metagenome (GOLD analysis project Ga0123355, IMG submission 89872) | Embiratermes neotenicus P1 segment gut microbial communities from Petit-Saut dam, French Guiana - Emb289 P1 | ecosystem: Host-associated > Arthropoda: Insects > Digestive system > Gut ... | reverse complement strand
TTTCCCCCCCCCCCCCCTCCTCTACACTTTATTTGATCAGGGTGATTCTTAACAATACAGACGCCACAATTCCCCAGACAGCATTCACCAACTGGTTTCTGTAATGAACACGGAATATGTTCTCTGTGCGGTAGGATCTACCTAACAACAATGTAGATAAATCTAGTCTTTAGCATGTTAATAGGCATTCCTCCATGTTTACCGTTCATTCTATCGACGTTTACTGTATGAATTTCAGCTTTATGAGGATAAACATTAAGTAAAATATTCATTCTATATTTGAAAATACCATCACCGAAGTAAAATAACGAAATATATATAGTAATTACAACCAGTTTAAGCAACGATAATCTCTTCCCGCCAGTTTTACTCTGTTGCCTAAACGGTTATCAGAAACTGTGACAGTAGTTTCCTATACAGCCTGTCAGCTTGCTTCATCCTTTTGACATGTGTTGTATATGTACTATTAAAGGATATTAAAAATTTTTACTTACATTTTAAACTTTGTTGTTTGTCCTAATTCTGACTATTTTGATATAGATAAAAGCATATCTTTCGATACTTATGTGCTCCCAACCCTCCCCCTCGCCAAAACACACACACAAAAGATGCTTACGATTCCCCGTATAAGAGACAGGAAAGCTAGTTCCCGAAACCCCGATGTTCTATCGGAAGTTCCTTTCGGAGACTTATATGGTGGAGAGAGCGAGATGTTACACTGCTGAACGTAGTCAAAAATAATCATGTTGTGTCCGGAGGAAGAAATAAAAGACCTGCTCTCTTCTAACAGAAAGCACGATGTAGATAAATTTACTGCAATGTTTTAACATGTACCATCTTCAGTGCAATAATCGGATCCATAATATATAAACAACTAACAAGATGCACTTCAATGTTTATGATGTTTTTTATTTACTCTTTTCTCACCAACATGTTTAGGCCGCTCTTTTTACCTCTGTATTCAAGTAAAAACATCAACTTGAAGATGGCCGCAAGAGCGGCCGAAACATGTTGATGAGAACATGGTGAATTAAAATATATCATAAACACTGAAGTGCATTTTGATGGTTATTTGTATATTATGGATTACTATAATATTTTCACACAATAAAAGATTTATAAATTTTAATAAACCCACCTAAAGTATGAGGCATTTCTCTGTACGTGTTTCGACTTTTGCCTTATGCAAAAATACAAATAAACAACGCCAAAGTAAAATGCGCAGCACGCCATAAATATTTCGTCTTTCCAATTCTGTTTCAATACGGAATAGCAACGCTCTAGCTTCGTTACTGCACCTTCAGTCGCTGCCATATTTACAACATTATGCTGTAATCGTATTAACATAAGGTGTTCGGATTCAGTACACAGGATTACGCTCGTTTCCTCACCCTTCCAAAATGTAGTCTGCTTCTGGCAGTGATAAGGGCAATTACAAACTGCTCTAATTTCATAACGGCCCCTACATGAGAAGCTATCAGTCGCCTAATCAATTAATGTCCCGAATTTTATGGAACCTGAATTTGCAGAATCACATTCAACAAGGTCATCAGATTCCATCCCGTGCCAGACGGATCTACCATATTTATTTAAATTTATTTTTTTCTAGATTTATTTTAACATAAACACCAGTTTGTGGTCTATAGAGTAAATATATTTTGTACGAATGTTCGAAACTTGATACTGTCACCTTTCTTTCTTAAACTGAATTCATGCTTGATACGGGGAAAAATTACAATGTTTCTCTCACCTGAGAAGGAGTGGAATTGCAAACCTGCATAATTACGTCAAGTATGCAAATTTTAGGATGTAATATTGCCTGTTGTGTTGTATGGGTGAGAGTTCTGGTCACTCACATTGGGGGAGGAACATAGGCTTAAGGTTTCTGAAAACAGGGTGTTGAGAAGAATATTTGGGTAAAAGAGGGACGAGATAGCAAGAAAGTGGAGAAAACTACATAATTAGGGTCTTAATGATCTATATCCAAACCTAATATTATTCGGGTGATAAAATCGAGAAGAATGAGATGGGCGGGTCATGTATCGCGTATGCAGAAGAAGAGAGGCGTATACAGGGTTTTGGTGTGGAAACCTGAACGAAAGAGACCACTTTGGAGACCCAGGCGTAGATGGGAGGATAATATTAAGATGGATCTTCGGGAAGTGGGATGTAGTGGCATGGGCTGGATCGATGTGGCTCAGGATAGAGAAAGGTGGCGGGCACTTGTGAATGCAGTAAAGAACATTCCGTTTCTTTAAAATGGGGGGGGGGGGATTTCTTGACTCTCTTAAAACCGGTTAGCTTCTGAAGAAGGATTCGGCACCATGGAGTATGTAAGCAAGTAGGTAAGCAAGTAAGTAAGTAAGTAAGTAAGTAGGTAAGGAAGTAAATAAGTAAGTAAGTAAGTATGCAAATCTTAGAAAGAAAACAGTCATGTGATCCCCTATTACTGTCACTGTATTAATGCCAGCGTTAAGGAGTAGTGAAATCTAACAAATTTCGGCTTAAGTAATCTCTTCAAAATGCAGAGAAATGTTTTTGTGTTGTGATATAATTACAGTCTGCAATTATTATGGGCGCTCTGTTGCCGACTGCGTCTTATTCTGATTGCAATTAGCACCCAACAACATTGTCACATCGCTTCGTTCGAGCATTCTGCTGCTCTCAAGCAAATCTGAAGTGAACAGAACATTTGAAGTACGACCGTCTTTGATGTTAGGAAACTGAGCATTTCAAAGAGAACGAATTAATGTTATAAATCCCACCTACATCACATGAAATACACATATTAGTGCTTCTAAATTCGTTACGTGTTTCCGCTGTCTATAATTCTAAGGTGCGATGTCATTCAGAAACTTTATCAAGAGTTTATACTTGAACAAATTCCGGTGTCTGCAGACACAATAGCTCAACAGGCTTCAAATGACAATGTTTTAATTTCAGCCTCGGTGACGTTCTTGTGCTCTCTTAGTTGTTTATCTTTAATTGGTAGACTTATCTACTTACATATTCATGCCTTTATTCCTGCATTCAGTCATCTACTTGTGAATGTATTCTGCGTTTCCTATTCGTACCTTTTCTCAGCAATAGAATTCATAGTCTATTATTCATATTTAGTATTGTTACTAATTTCTATTATTCGATACAAAGTTCAAACTGTGCACTTAAATACCAAGAGAATAAGCGTGCATAATGCTTGATATTATTCATAAACGCGAGGTTTTAACCCAAGAAATTAGTTGTTTTTTTGTTTTTGTCGATGAGTTGTTGTGGTCAACATACTTATCCAATTCAGTTCTCTTCCTATGCTTAGTTCAGAATCATCTATGAAGACTTACGAGGAGCAGGAGGTATTAAATCACGCACTATTAGCTCCGTGACCAGTCTCACGGCCAGGTTATTTATCTCCGAGCAAATAGTGGCCGCTGTTTGTCACGCGAGAGATTGAGTGGGTGCCGGTCCGGACGCTCTGAAGAATATTAAAATATATTTTGCCTATGCGAAAACGAATCCCGAATCTTCAGTCATGCAGTCCAATTACCAGTCACCATACAGACTGAGCTACCTGGTCTTCCAGTGTCCTCAAAATAACTGTCATAAACATTGGGTTAAATAACACTAAAATATATAACAGTCATCTCATATACTGAAATTAACAGCGATTAAAATTTTAAATCCATTGATGTTGCACACGGCCGAATGTGGGTGTCTTCTTATAAAGACATGTTAGTTCAGTACACTAATGTAAACGTAACGGAGGGTAAAATATTACCTGATTATTGTTCTGACTTGAGAAGTGGTTATTTTGTTAGTGAGTATGAAATACAAAATAGAGGAAGAATATTACATTTTTAATAGGTTTAAGGACTAATTATGCAAGAGAAAGTGCGGATGCGGTTAGAACAGTCAGATGCTTCTAATATTCTAGTGACATCGTTCGATAAAAAATAAGCGGTTCGTTGTTTCTATTGTCTGGTAAAATTTAAAAACTCTAATTAGAGGTTAATATGACTTTTTCAGTCTGAATGAAAATTGTGGCACAACTCTTATGCTACACCAATTGCTTCCTTCCACATTCTTCATAATTAACAAATCATACATCCTACCCCTTAGTGTGATTAAAAATGATTCATTTGAAAGTTTGTCTTTAGTGAGATACGAAAATAAGAAATAAGAAGGAGGAAAGGAAGTGCTTTGGTAAGAAGATTTGAAAATTCCTGATGGAATTCGTTTAGAAGTTGTTTGTTATTTGCTGGTCCAAATTGAACGGAAGACGGCTGGACACCAACAGCTGCGGGGGGGTTTCTTTCTTTGCGAAGTGAATTGTATTAAATTGGACAGGAAATATCTTTCTTTAACGAAACTTTGAACTTAATTAGGGAGCTTCCAAAAGCCCTTACTGGGCCTTATCGCAAGTCAGTTTACCACAGTTCAAAACTTAACAACGTACCTCTTTAAAATAGTGTTTAATATGAACTTCGAAGCTAAGCCATTGGTCTCCTTCTCTTACATTTCCAAAATATAGTGTTGTGCGCATTTGTACTGGGTTAAAAGTCTTCCTAAATGCCTCACTTCTGTTACCGCCTTTAATAAAACAATTCAAATAATAATAACAATAATAATAGACAAATAGGACAAGATATTAACCTTGTTTCTTCTACAACTAAATAAGATTACATTGGAAAATGGTTAACAATTATCGCCGTACAAAGTCGGTTTTCGAAACAACTTACGGAATTGTGGTCCACATAAGGGAGTTGAAATGTAGCCAGAGACTTACGGCCGCTACACAACTACTGCTATTTATGAGGAGATAAATCCTTTGTTTATTTGTGCGTTTGCTTGTTTTTTTTTCTGACAAGTATCGGAAAACCTTCTTCGATATGATCTTCGGGCGTTTCCTTTGACAAACCGAAGAAAACATTTTTTTCTTCATATTGGAGTAAGCTTCACAAATCGCATGATAGAACTTCGATTGCTTCCTGTCATGTGTGTATCACATCGGCCTTGGGGATTTTTGACGGTAGATCTTCAGATACAATGAAAGTTTATAGATTGATGGAAATATTACAACATTTGTAGATGACAGACGATACTGGCAAAAATTCTCATCGGCAAAGAAATTCCTACACTACAACCCGAAAGGTTGTGGGTTCGATTTCCGACTGAGTTATTGGGATTTGTCATTGACAATGTACTTCCGGTCGCACTCTGGCTTTGGAGTAAACTCAGACACTAACAGAAATGTGTACCCGGTATATATATGTTGGCGGCTAAATGTGGCCGGTGCGTACGGCTAACAACCTTACCAACTTCATGTTCCAAAAATTTAAAAATTCTGGGAGCCTCAAATTCATGCAATCCTGAGACCCTATCCAGGAATCTATAAGATTTGCTTTGCTCTAAGGAAACTCCTACGTATAAAGGATTACTGCGACAGCTCTAGATGAATCGGCCTATTATTATGATCTTGCGGAGTATATCAGAGCAATGATAATAACTAGAGTTTCGTGTTATGGAGTTTACTGCTACAGAATATGCCATTTATCTCCCATCCTCTTTTGGTGGTTTTGCGAGTTTCTCTTTCTTTCCAGCTGAATTTCGGAATGGCATCGCGAAATAAACCGTGTTTTTTTCCACCCTGTTTCACACTTCTTCGATATTCATAATTACACCGTGGTGCTGATAAGTCTGTAGCCCAACCAGGAAGGAAACAAGTTCGGAAGCATGTCAGGGACACGCGCGATTTCAACAACATCGAGACGCGAGCTGTCATTAACTTTTTTTTCTGCAAGACAAAGCACCGAAGGAAATTCAAGCCATTCTGATAGAAACATTAGCTTGTTTTCTTCCTGGTCGGAATAAGGATTTATCAACACCCCTGTATAGTCAATCCGTTCTGCCATATGTAAAATTTATTTCCAAAGTAGAAACAACGTCCTTAAATAAATTAAGAAAAAATATATTGTGGGGCTGGAATCCATTATTGATATTCAGAATTTCTGTAGTATTTTTACTGGGGAAATTTTGGAATGTTAATTTCAAATCAGCCACGACCACTGTTACATCCATTCTTTTCAACTGATCTTTGCGAATGGTTTTATGAGTCAACATTATGTACACAAGCGGTTTCCAGCGAAATATTTAAAAAACTTCAAGCCCAATTTAGTATTTATTGACAAGATATTGGCTCTATGAATTCCTGAAAGTGAAGCAGGCTACCGGATTACTTATTAGAATCAGTTAGACATAATTGCACACCTAATTCAGACAGGCGGATTCGGATGGTGTTGATAGTTTCCTTCTACTCCAAGATACAGCTACCGTAATTCAGTTGTAGGTAGTTGTCATCGACTAACCGACTCTAATGTGGGAGGGAGCGATAGTGATACGTTTTAAGGTGTCGGGAGCGCCGAAGGGAAGAAGTAAGAAAACTCAGTTAGCGGTGCTCGTGGACATACGAACTGGAACGTTGCAAATGCACGTCACACTGCGGTGTATGACAAAATCAAAGGGTTTAATTAAAAATATTAATAAACGAACAATATGGCAGAGTTTTTCATGAGAAGCTGACAAGCGCATGGCTGATCAACAAATTTCATGTAAAACATTAACGTTTATTGACTTCTACACAAAAGCCAAGCACGAATTATATCCAGAGGTACCTCAGTTTTGAACCCATACAATTTGACATATGAGAGGTTATTGTATGATATATTTGTTAACTGCAATTGGGTTGACAGCCGGTGGCAGTAACACAGTACGCATTTACACACAAATAATACACAGAACAACACAATTAAACAGGATACACAGAAGAGAACATATATAACAATAAGAATACACAAATATGAATGCGGAACCAAATAACACGTTGTAATGCCTAACCAAAGACCTAGGAAGAATAATTAGTACTAAAAGGGTGAATTCCTCTAAATAAAATTTTCACAAACTCTGTTCAATCACTTGTAAAATAAGAAGAGAAGAAAGTGTAAGGTTCTTATGAGGCGAAAACAAGGATCTTGAATGGAAAGCGAGGAAAAGAAAAATGGTTAAGAAAAATGAAAAAGTAAAAGGACACGATGAGATGGAAAGACAAAATTCTAAGGTGGCCTACGTCGATGTTTCTAACGTGTTTCTTATCAATATCCTCCCGACCTTGATAAAAACCTTGACTTCTACATATACTGAATCACGCCACAAGGTTTCGTGGTTACAAACGATTAATTCTATTTAAATACCCTCCAAACAGAAGTGGTTATCACCTTCAGTCCAGTTCACGCAATCACAACACCTGAACGTTTGAACATTCCACTTAATGCTTCCTACTACATGTTTCGGTCAGTCGTTTGACCCTCATCAGCTACTAAAATTCAAGAACAAAGAGGAAAAATGGTCTGCTGCATGTTTCGGTCAAATGAATGAAAGAAACATTCAGTAGGAAGCAATAAATTAAACGTACGAAAGTTCAAGTTATGTCACTGCGTGTATAGAAAGTTACTGACTGAAGAACAAAATTGGTATAAGGTTGCCCAAAAATTGGGTACTATGATTATCACAATTTTTATAGATAAAGTAATTTATTCAGTCAATAACACAACAAATATTAAATTATTGATAATATAACACAACGTACACACAATGGGCTGCCTCATATCGAAACTATTTCTAATGGTTTTGATTACACAGTGCATTCAACAAAGAAACTCACTCTCGCGAGGAATGAAGTGAGCCAGCAATATTTACGCATTAACGTCATAATCACCTATTATTTGTTTTAATTGCGGGGGGTGGGGGTGATATTATGAAAGTAACACTTCGTGTATAATAAAATATAATATTTTTTTTTTGGTCCAGTAACTTTAAAGTTATAAACAAGACGCAAAATGAAACTATTTTCCATGTGTACTGTGGTCACTTCTGTGTGGAGGTACACGCTTTTGAAATACACTGAACCACGCGAAAATTAGATTAACTTTTAGGCGCAGGAGTCTTCTCCGTATAAAGCGCGTCTTTCTACAAACCGAGTTTTTTTTTTAAAAAAACGCTTATATTTAACTCGTATCTTCATTAAAAACTAAGGAAAACTGCAAATATTCCCATTGTCTCATTTCAGTAACGTAGCCTCATTACAATCGCCATATTACTCCTATTATTCACGAAAGAACATCAAATCCACCGGTATTTCTGCCACATTTTTCAGGAGACTAATACTCTTTCTACGTACTAGAATATATTAAGCCTAATACAACACATAATGCTGTATATTCTCTCTAGTAATAAAACGCATCTCGTATATACTGTAGAAATCTACAGTAATTTTTTTTCGTATTCCTCTGAACACATTACTGTTACTATACTGAAAGTAATCACCGTACTCGTGATGGAAAAATGATTCTTTTCAGAACACAGCAGGCTGGGATGGGTTACGGAACAAAGCTGAGGAAAATGCATTGTTCAAAAGTAGCTTATGAATGGGCTACTAAAGACCGAGAGCACTTTACAGGAAGATGGATTGTTTTAAAGTCTCAGGTTATTCAAGACGGATGATCTCGGTACCAAGAGGACTACTTCAGATAACTTCAAGAAGTTGACCCTCCTTAAGTTCGACATAAGTGTTTCTTTTGATACAAAACTTGTTACTTCAAGTTTGTCTCCTTTAACTTGTCGGGGAATTTTACGTTATTTTCGTTAATGACGTCAGAGTCCTTTCTTGTTACAACACAATATTTTAATCTCCACCTATTTTGAGCATAAATTGAGAAATATTTTGCTCTTGTATAAATATAGTCTTGTAGTTAATTTAGAAACCAAAATTAATTTATGAATCCTGCTTCATCTAGTTCTCATACAAGGTGTTATTTCTTTCATTTTGAGCAAGTGTATTATCAATAGAACTGAGAGAATTATGAACTTCCAAGAAGGAAGTAAGTGGAAACTACATTCAATTCTTACGAATATTTAAAAACTGACAGTGCATTCTGGGTAGACTAGGGGCAAAAATGGAAAATTAAAACACACTTGTAGTCTGAAAACAGGAGAGAAGAAAACGATTTAGAGACGAACTGAAAAAGAAGAGTACGCTTAAATTTTACCTGCTGAAGTCAGGATTTTCCTAGACTGAAGTTACTGAGAATTGGATCCAAATGAAGGTGTCTGTAAGTGCAGTGGCAGAAGTTTGTATTTTACAAAACCTGGAGATATTATAAGCAGATGACTAACTACAAATAAGAAAGACGACTAGGCGCTGGGAATAGTGATTGGTTAATTAAACTTTCTAAGCTCTGGTGCAACGAATTTCCCTGTTCAAGACGCACTGGCAATGAAATTCGAATGCCTATCACTTCTCCTCATGTGAGGTAGAATTTTAGCTCATTCTGACCTCTACATTATTCGGCCCTTACATTATCCAGTACGTGTAAATCCAGAAATTTCCCGTTAGGTAACACATGAGTGTCAAATACTAAAGCACCTTAATTCATCTACTACAGACTGCATTCTTCATCGGCATAATATTTATAAATCACACGATTATTAAACAATAAGCAAATGCCAGTACTTTGCATCACACATGATAAATAAACAAAACAAAAAATCGAGGATTCTTCTAAAATTCTTAAAATCAAATACTTTATTTAAATACCATTATGATATATATATATATATATATATATGAATGTAGCGTCGTTGTTCCAAATCCAAATAATCCGAAAACTGAACCTACATTTTTGGAGATGATGGTTTCTTAAATGCAGACCTATCATACAAATGTTACATTAATACATTTTCTTTGGTTTGTAACACATTCTTACCAGGTGAATGGCGAGTAAATAAAATGACAACACATACCTAGAACTATGACCGAACATAAGAACATGGAGGGGGAACTGGCGACTGGTTGCAATTGCAGCAAGTTATGGATAAGTAGCCTTACATAGCGCACACAAAAATGAATTCCGGTTTTTATGAAAGTCAGAAAACGAAGTATTCGAAGAAAAACTTCACCCTATATCAAGGAGCGAACGCGAGCCCCAATAATGAGAGATTTCTTCCATAAAGTTAGTTGATTTGTTAGGTCGTTAGTTAGTTACTAATTCAGCAAATTAAGTGAAAAACAATTTATGAATTACGCAAAGCAAAATCTTGCGTGTGACAAAATATTACAAAATATTCATACACTTTCACTTGTGTTTTAAGCCCAAAAAGAGTGTCGTGTTTTGTTTTTAAGGCAGGTTTGATGAGTTAATTCACTTTCGAGTAAATCAACCAGTGACTTAAGTTGAGTTTTACTTGAGATATTTAATTATTAATTTCACAAAATATGCAAACTATTACCGTATTTGTGAATACAATTTCTGACATTTGTACTGTACGTGTCACTGTCTATTTTATGAGCACAAAGTTGAGGTTAAATGCAAAATCTTATTTGGAAAGCTCAAGCGACTTACAGGAATAAATATAACGCAGATACTCAGCAGAACACTATTACCATTGTTTACACAATCTGAGAAGGATCCAATTCCATTTCTCCATTTTCCGTTCCTTAATCCCCACATTCACTTTCTACGTCTGTCTCACGTAGCAAGATTTCGCATGGAATCCACAATTAAATTTGCTTCCTTTCAAACCTTACAAACTTCCGCTATCGCTTTCCAAAGCCCCCAAAGCAGCCAATCATTCTTCTTCTTTACTACGACAGTGCGCAAATAATCACAAGGCTAATGGAAATTGTTTCCGTAATAAATTGTTTAATGTGCATTGGTAACTATACGTACCAAGTGCTGTAGTATTAAAGTTTTCACTTTATCCACCTTACTTATGTACTCAATGGAGCAGAGTCTTTCTTTAGAAGCCGACAGTTTTGCAGCTAGTCAAGAAATTTCCTACTTTTAATGGAACCCCAAGGTCCATTACCGCATTCACAAGTGCCCGCCAACTGTCCCTATTCTGAGCCAGCTCGATCCAGTCCATACCCCCACATCCACCTCCCTGAAGATCCATCTTAATATTATCCTCCCATCCACGCCTGTGTCTCCGAAGTGGTCTCTTTCCCTTAGGTTTCCCCACCAAAACCCTGTACACGTCTCTCCCCTCCCCCGTACGCGTTATATGCCACGCCCATCTCATTCTTCTTGATTTTATCACTCGCACAATATTGGGTGAGGGCTACAGGTCATTAAGCTCATCATTCTGTAGTTTTCTCCGCTCCCCTGTTACTTCATTCTGCTTAGGCCAAAATATCCTCCTCAACACCCTATTCTCAGACACCCTCAGTCTACTTTCCTACCTCAATGTGAGTGACCAAGTTTCACACCCAAACACAACAACAGGCAAAATACTGGCTTTGTATTTCTTAATTTTGAATGTTTGAATAGCAAACTGGAAGACAAGAGATTCTGTGCCGAATGATAGCACACATTCCCTGACTTCAATCTGATCTTAATTTCTTCTGCAATAGAATTTTGATTTGTTAAAGTTGTTTCAAAATATTTGAACTCTTCCACCCTTTCAAAGGAACTATTATCAGTCTTCGCTGTGATTTCGTCCTGCATTCTGATCTCGAGACATGACCTTATACTTAGTTTTATCAGCATTTACTTCCAGTCCAGTCTTCTTTCTAACGACTACCAAAGCTTCTGCGTTTTCTTTTATAGTATGTACGCTTGCTCCCAATATATTAACATCATATGCATAAACCAGGAGCTGACGTGTGCCACTTAATTTCAAGCCATTCTTGATTACCGGAACCCTCCTAATGGCGTACTTTAAAGCAAAGTTGAAAAGCAATGGTGACAGAACATCTCCTTGTTTCAAACCATTCCTAATACGAAACATGTCGGACAAATTCTTCCCTACCCTGACTTTGCTATATATTTCAGGGCGACACATTTTTATTGGCCTTACCAGTTTCATGGAGATACCAAACTCAATGAGAATATTTTATAAGACCTCCCTCCTAACTGAATCATAAGCTTTCTTGAAGTCTATAAAAAGCTGAAATACTGCTTCATTGTATTCCCATTTTTCCTCAAGTATTTGACGAATGTAGAATATATGATCAGTAGTTGACCTGTTGTATCAAAATCCACATTGATGACTCCCAATAATTTCCTCAGCCAATGGAGTTAACCTTGACAGGAAAATGTTTAATAAAAATTTGTGCGTACTTGGCAAACTGATATGCCCCTATAATTACTACATTCTGTTTTATCACTCTTCGTATAGATGATCAAATCCTTCCACTCCTCAGACAATTCCTCCTTATTTCGGATAGAAATAATAAGTTTGTGGATCTCATAGCGAATTGTTCTACCCCCTGATTTAATCAGTTCTGCTGGTATTTGATCAATACCTGGTGATTTGTGATTTTTAGCTTTTCAATAACCAACTCAAACTCAGAGGCACTTGGCTCAGGCATAAGTGGTTCTGCTGTGTGTATTGACGTCTGCCTAACATCTTTAACACCACGTACATTCAATAACTGGGAGAAATAGTTTCTCCAACTAGCCAAAGTACTGTGAGAGTAAGCAACCAAATCGCCTTTGTCGTCCTTCACTATATTAGTTCTAGGTTAGTAACCCTTCTTAAAGTCATTGATGCTCCTATACAAATCCCTAATATTTTTGATCTTACTGTTAGTTTCAATTTCCTCAATTTTAGCTTTCAGATATGTTGTCTTTTTGTTCCTGAAATGTCTGCCAGCATCATGTCTTACATTGAATTTTATGTTTAGCTGACCGTGGATTCCGGTACAACTCTGGGTAAATGACCAACTAGATGCACAATTACGTTATATAAAACGTTTGTTAGTAGTGACCGTCCGGTGTGCAGGTTGAGAAGGAGTTCCTTCTCAACCTGCACACCGGACGGTCACTTACAGAGAGTAATATACCAGATGCTCTATTAATACAATTAGACCTCCTGATGATGAGCCCAGTGTTGCTTGAAACATGTAGAGGATTATAATAATAAACGTTTTATATAACGTAATTTTACATCATTTTGGTCATTTACCCAGAGACGTCTTACACTGTTCGGATTATTTACGTTGCTTTGCTTTGGATCATGTATCCACTGCATTTTAGCCTGCTTCCTTTGATTTAAAAACCTAAACATTCATCATCAAACCACGGTTTATGCTGTTTCAATTCTTGCAGACCTAGAATCTTTTAGCTGAGGTTTGGATGGTTCTTTTAATGTTATCCCTAGCCCTGTTTATATCCTCGAAATCACGTAAGTTCTCCAAAGCTGCAAACCTGTTTGTAATTTCAGTCTGATACTGTTTCCTAACCTCCAGCTCATTTAGCTTTCTCAGATTAAATCTTTCCTCATGAAACCTCTGTGCTCCTTGCTTATTTACTGCTAAACTTTCCCTAACTTTTGCAACCACCAGACATTGATCATTATCACAATCAGCTCCCCTGAAACTTCGCACATCTAGTATGCTCGAATAACATCTCCTATCTATCAATCTGGCTTCGAGTCTTCCCATCAGGAGAGGTCCAGATGTACTTACGAATGTTTTGGTGTGGGAACATTGTGCTCTTAAAAATTAAATTTTCATGTGGCACAGTTTACTATTTTAACACCATTATCATCACTAACCTAACGTAGACTCTCATTCCCAATTGTCAGTTTTAAAATATTCTCTCTCCCCACTTTTGCATTAAAATCGTAGAGTTTTCATATGGTTCTTAGGAGAATGATCAAAATCCTGTTCTAATTCCTCGTAAAACTGTCTTTTGGATCATCGCTTTTCTCCTCACTTGGTTCATGCACATTTAGATCAATGATATTAAGCCAGCGACTTCTCAGGACTATATATCACACCCTATCGCTAACAAACTCTACTCTCTTAACTGCTGATACTATTCTGTGGTGTACGAAGAATCCTGCTCCAATTGATGATTTTCATTTCCTTTCGCATAGAAAAATTGTAATCCCCTGCTCTTACTGTGCCCTCTCTGTCCCACCTGACCTCCTGCACACCCACAAAATCTAATTTATATCTAACCAATTTTCTGGCTGCTGCTGTAAATGAACCTGCCCTCTACAGGTTCCTAACATTCCAAGTACCAAATCTCGTGTCTCTTTTCCATTGCTTAGATCGTACCAAAGTAACAGTCCAGGTCCGAGGCTTTGTCTGTGAATATTGCGTAACAAAATACATTTTAACAGGGAGGAGTTGTTAGCACCTCGCCTAACACCCAAGCTGGAGGATCACCCCTTGTCGGCTGTCCGCGACTGCTTATTCTATATGTTCTCAGCTACCCTCCATATTCGAGGCCGTTCCTCCAACCGCAACATGAGGACGCCATGTTGACAGGGACCTACTTATCACAAGGTCACTTTGCCCACCTAGTGCACTTAAGTTATTCACTTCATTCTTACAGTCAAAATCGACTGACTCCTTCCAGAATTCTCCTTTTTGTTTTAACACACCATTCAAACAAGTGTGTAACTGCGACATTTGAGTTTCTCAAAGCTGTGTTGTTCTACATGTAAATCTGTACGAGATACTCATGGAGCGACACTGCGTAATATCTCAGAAGATTCGGATATTTAGTGCTAAATATGCTACGTTATTTGCCGCGATCCCGAGTCAATTTAATCCAGTTCTTATCTTCAAATAATTCCACTACATTTACCATGTTCGGGCACGCGGTGGCGCAGTTGGTTGAGGCATTGCGCTACAAACCGGAAGGTCGCGGGTTCGATTCCAGATAGTGTCATTGGAATTTTTCATTGACATAATCTTTCTGGCCGCACTATGGTCCTGAGGTTGACTCAGCCTCTAACAGAAATGAGTACCAGGAATATTTCCTGTGGGGTGAAGGTGCCCGGAGGTAGGGCTGAAAATCTTACCACATTCCTGTGCCGATTGTCTTGAAATCTGGGAGCCTCAGCTTCCTGGAACCCTAAGGACCTGTCCAGGTCTGTAATGGAATTGCTTTGCCTTTTACGTTTTACATTTAACATGTAAAAGTTAAAGATTTCCTGTAATAAGTCATGAAGGACCAGAGGGGCGATGAAATCCTCGACAAAAAGGACGGCACAATTTTCAGCCCTTTGGACCGGCCACACTTTACCCACAAGGAGATTCCTTGGTTTTCATTTATGTTAGATGTTGCGTGTACCCCAGGACTACTGAATACGGACAGAAAGAATAAGTCACTTGAAAATTTCCAAGGACCCTACCGGGAATGGAACCAAGAGCGACAACGCTCACTTTTCGCATTTATCATCTAGGATACTTAATTTCATAAGCATTAAAAAGTGTACTAATCGAAAATTTATATCTTTCAACTCACTAATGTGAGCCATACATAAGCTCATTTATCTACAAGTTCTGATACCACGACACATCGCAATAGACAAGAAATATTAATGTATCTTTATCATATGCTTTAAAGTCGCCCGCGGGAAACGTGCCATTGGATGACTTAAACTCTCAAGAAAGTAAAACTGTATGCTGTTAAAATGTTCACGACAGCGCTGTAGTGTGCACTTTGTTAAACTACACCCAATTGTAATCAACACCAGCACGTAACAATTCCAACAGCTTAAGCCGCACTCGCTATTCAGGTCTCAAGAGCAATACACGCCT
>Ga0123355_10008402_pt1 | contig 15608 bp, 15 predicted proteins | sample TergutEmb28metaG_3_FD_89872 | JGI IMG/M metagenome (GOLD analysis project Ga0123355, IMG submission 89872) | Embiratermes neotenicus P1 segment gut microbial communities from Petit-Saut dam, French Guiana - Emb289 P1 | ecosystem: Host-associated > Arthropoda: Insects > Digestive system > Gut ... | reverse complement strand
CCTGCTGGGGGGTACCCCCTGCACCCCCTTGAGCGTGTTTTTGGTTACTTTTTGCACGAGCAAAAAGTAACGCCCGTCCGGCAAGGACAAAACTTCGCGGCTTGCAGCCGCATAAATACAGCGCACAGCAGGCGCCGCCGTCCGGCAGGACAAAGTGCGCGGGCTACACCCGCATAAAGACAGAGTGCGCAACATCAGCCGCAAAAGGGCCAGCGCACCAGCTTATTCCAAATCAATTTTCCCATATAACGGCTTATTATCTGCCTCCGTGGGCGGATGATCAGGCTCTTTCACCGGCTGATAAGCAGGCGGACGGTCACGACCCTGCCTCCGGTTATCGCGATCCCCGCGGGACCTTCCGTGCGGGGGGCGGCGTTCTCTCTCGTCGGGGCGGTCGCCCTTTGCGCCTTTATCCGGCCAGCTTGGGCGGTCGGCGATCGGCGCACGCGGAGAGGAAGATCCTTCGCGGTCATTGCGCGGGGCGGGCCTTTCGCGCTCGGGGGCGCGTTCTTTGCTGAAGCTTGGGCGGTCTTTGCCAAAGCTCGGGCGGGCTCTTTTCGCACCCGGGCAGGTGATCACCACCCTGCGGTTTGGTTCTTCCCCGACCGAGGTGGAGGAAACGCCTTCGATTGTCGAAACCGTGGCGTGGATAACCCTGCGCTCGAATGGGTTCATCGGCTCCAGCGATCTGCTGGTTTCGGTTTTAAGCACTTGCTCGCTCAGTTTTCTGGCGAGAGTTTCAAGGGTTTGGCGGCGTTTTACGCGGTAATCCCCGCAATCTACCGTCACGCGCAGGTATTCGCCGTCAAGGCGGTTGGCCACAAGGCCGCAGAGGTATTGTAGCGCGTCCAGTGTATCTCCGCGGCGCCCGATGATAAGCCCGAGGCCGTCCCCCACGATCCGCAGGCAGAGTCCGTTATCCTCCCAGACAGGCTCCACACTGGCTCCGGGCAGATCAATTTGCACAAGTATGTTGGTGAGGTAACCGGCCGCGGTTTTGGCTTTAGCTTTAAATTCTTCACTAGGAATAAAATTGTTTGACTGCGGGGCGGGCTGCCGCGCGGCGGCAGGACGATTTTCTCTCTGGGGTTCCGGTTTCTTTTCGGGCATGGGTTTCTTTTGCTGTGTCCCCGAGCTGTAGGGGCGCTCGGTGACGGTATTTTGATGCGGTTCGGGGCGGGCCTGCTGCTCCCTGTTTTTTGGGTCGGGGATATTCCCGATTGCCGGCGCGGCTGCTTTTATCGCGGGCTTGCTTTCCGGGATCTCTATGCTTACCTTTACTTTGGCGGGGGTGTTTTTCAGGCCCAAGAAGCCGCGTTTGGGCAAATCTATGATCTCCCACTCGCAATTGTCGCGCTCGCATCCAAGTTCGGCACATGCCGAATTTATAGCTTCTTCAACCGTTTTGCCGGTTTTTATTATTTCCCTGCGCATTTTATCCTCCTAATCCTCTGTGTCGGCAGATTCCTCATACTGCTCGCCGTATTTTTCGGCGTCGCGCTTGCGCGCTTCCGCTAATTTACGCCTGTTCTGCTCTTTCTTGGATAGAGTCTCTTTTTCTTCGCTTTCCCCGCGCTCTTTGGCTTTCTTTTTGGCTTCTATGCGCTCCAGCCGCTCCCTTTCCTTCTCCTCCTCCATCTCCTTCTTCGCCTTTTCGGCTATATCTTTGGGGTTATAAAAATGCCCCATAATTCTCGATTGCGCAAACCCTACCGTGTTGGTGTAAATCCAGTAGATACCGATTCCCGCGGGCATCTGGAACGTAAAAAACACCGAGAACAACGGCATTATCATCATCATGGCTTTCATGTTAGGGCCGCCCTGAGGAGTTGCGGTATACTTAAGAGTTGCAAGTGAAAGAAGCACCGACGTGATCCCGGCAAAAAGCGGAATCAATATAACCGGGTTAAAGCTCGAAAAAACCTGCCAAATCATATTGACGCTCGGAACTTCCATAAGGTTTATGCCCAAAAAGTTCATTTGCGGCAAAAAATTCTGGATCGCGGTTATATACTCGTAGGGAATATAACCGACATAATTCTCAGCGTTGTAGCTGATCTGATTCAAAGTAGCAAGCTCGATCGCGTTTGCTCTCATGCCCAGGCCGCCGCCGGTGTCAGCCAAGCCCTGAGTGATCTCGTTCGCTCTGGCGATTACGTCGCGGGGTATTGCCAGTATATGGGTAAGCGGCCTGAAAATAACGTCGATTACGCCGAACAGTATAATCATTTGCAAAGCCATTGGCAAACAACCGGACGCCGGATTATACCCGACCTTTTGATAAAGCGCCATGGTTTCTTCGTTGATCTTGTGCCGGTTCCCGGCATACTTCTTGGTAATTTCCGCAAGCTGAGGCTGAACCATCGCTATCTTTGACGACGACTTGGTCTGCTTTATAGTCAAAGGGATCAATATTACGCGCGTTAAAACGGTAAATATCAAGAGCGCCAACCCGTAATTTTGAACAATATCAAATATAAAGCGCATTACGAACCCTAACGGGGTGCCGAGTATACCTAAACCCATAATACCCATGCTTTTGTTATCTTCCTCTCTTTTGCAGTTGACAGTGAACAGTTAATGAGTCCGCTAAGCCCGTTCCGGGCTGCCGTTGGCTCTGCGGACAATGTCATTCTGAGCGCAGCGAAGAATCTTTAAGACCCTTCGCGGAGTTTACCCTGAAGCAATAAAGATCCTTCGCTGCGCTCAGGATGACAAGCGAAGGGCTCAGCGCGATACCTTAACTGCCAACCGTTCATTGTTCAGGCACCGGATCATAGCCGCCTTTATGAAAAGGGTGACATTTTAAAACGCGTTTAACGCACAAAAACCCACCCCGCATTGCACCGTAGGTCGAAATAGCTTCGACCGCGTAGGTGGAGCAGGTTGGGTAAAATCGGCAACACGGCATCTTAAGCGGGGAGATGTACCTTCTATACACGTTTAAAAGCGTCAGCAGCACCAGTTTCATGATTTGTCCTTTTGGCGGCTTAAATCCAGCGTTTGGGGTGATGATATGCCGCCTGTCTTGCTCAGGAGCTTTTCCAGCTCATCCTTAACCGCCTGCATCTTTACATTAGCCGCTCTAGCGCGGGCTACGATTACGAAGTCATATCCTGTCCCCATTTGGGGCTCAAGCAGGCGATAGCTTTCCAAAATTACGCGCCGGGCTCTATTGCGGCGACACGCCTTCCCGACTTTTTTAGTAGCGGTAATGCCCAGCCGGTTGCTTTTCCGGCCCTTTACTTTTTGGTAGTACACCACAATGCAAGGCGACACAACGCTTTTTCCCCGCTGATAAAGGCGGCGGAAGATATAATTCTCATTTATCGTAAGCGTTTTCATAGACTAATAAATACCGTTTTCGAGCGTCCCTACAGCTCGAAAACACAGCTGGAATACGGAGGACAGAGATAAAATGGCCGCCTTGCCCGCAGTTTCATCTCTCATCCTCCTATTTTCTTTCGCTTTTCTTTAATGCGTTAGCCTGGCTCTGCCCTTGAGCCTCCTGGACGCCAATACCTTCCTGCCGTTTCTGGTTTTCATGCGCTTGCGAAAGCCATGCTCCTTTTTGCGCGTGCGCGCTTTGGGCTGATACGTTCTCTTCATATTTCTACCTCCTTTAAAGGAAAAAACTTTACTAAATACTCGAAGCCTTATTATATCCGAACTGTTATCAGGTTGTCAACCGCAATTTTGGGAAAACGTTTGTGCAATTCTTAAGCTGCTACGCGCTGTGTTTTTGCGGGCTTTGCCCCGTGGTTGTTCGGCGCGATAGTGGATCTCCCGCCCTATGATTACGCCTCTGACTTTTACGCGGGGGGTGCGGGGGGATTCTCAATGGGGTGCCTGCTGGGGGCGAAGCCCCCTGCACCCCCTTGAGCGGCCTTTTTTTGGTTCCTTTTTTTGGCCGCGCAAAAAAAGGAACACCCGTCCAGTAGGACAAAACTTCGCGGGTTGCACCCGCAAAAGAAAAGCGCGCAGCCGCTTGCGAACCACACAAACGTAAAGAGAAAACCATATAAAAGTTTTTTCTTTTGGTTACTTTTCTTTTTTGTAAAAAAGAAAAGTAACTGGGGTTTGGGGCAACGCCCCAAGGGCTTGTACTAAAACAGCCTTTAGCAGCATAAAAGCACCTACATATCCACACTTTATACATCAGTATTTGTACTTAATGCTCCTTGTAAAACCGGCGGATTTATGGTAAGATGTGGACGTGGGCAAAAATGTGGACAATCTTTTTTTAAACGGTGTTTCAACCGGGTTTCCAGAGGGCTTTCCACATTGCAGATTCAGGAGGGTACGAGAGATGGACAATATGCGGTCTGTTGATGATCTTGATCAGGTTTTTGATCTTGTGAGCGAATTTTGCAAGGGCCGGATATCCGACGTCGCGCACACTCTTTGGATCAAGGATCTTAAAGCGGTGGGGTTTGAGGATTCCACCGTGTTTTTGAGGATCAGCACAACTTTCAGGCGCAATATCATACGGGAAAGATACATACCCCTTCTTATAGAGGCATATGAGGAAGTCATGGGATTTAGGGTTGATATTAATATCTCAAGCGACGAGGAGATGGGGATTCGCCCTGATATCAGCCGCGATATTGAGGATACTTCCAGCGAATATGAATACACGTTCGACACCTTCATTGTGGGCAGCGCGAATAAATTCGCTCACGCGGCCAGCCTAGCGGTGGCGTCCAATCCTTCAAACGCCTACAACCCGCTATTTATTTACGGGGCCTCCGGCCTTGGAAAGACACATCTTCTGACGGCCATCTGCGCTGAAATCGAAAAGGCCTTTCCCGAAAAAAAACAACTGTTTGTACACGGCGAAGCCTTTACCAACGAGCTGATCGACGCTATCCAAGAACAAACTACCTCTCAGTTTCACAATAAATACCGCACCGCCGACATCCTTCTGGTGGACGATATCCAGTTTATCGGCGGCAAAGAGCGCACGCAGGAAGAATTTTTCCACACTTTTAACGCCCTGTATCAGGACAACAAACAGATCATACTCACCTCCGACAGGCCGCCCAAAGAGATTAAAACCCTTGAAGACAGACTGCGCACCCGCTTTGAATGGGGACTGCTGGCGGATATCCAGCCCCCAGATTTTGAAACGAGAACCGCCATCATCCGGCGAAAAGCCGAACAGATCGACTTTGAAGTTCCTACCGAAGTCGCCGAATATATAGCCGAACGCTTAAAAAACAACATCCGGCAACTTGAGGGCGCGGTAAAAAAACTTAAAGCCTACAAGCTTCTGCAAGGGTTGCCGCCCTCCGTTCTCGTTGCCCAAAATATAATAAAAGATGTGCTAAACGAAAGCCTGCCGGTGCCGGTCACTATCGACCGCATTATCTCGGAGGTTGCCCGCACCTACGGCGTAAATCCCGCGGATATCCGCTCAAACAAAAGAAATTCCGCCATCTCAACCGCAAGGCAGGTAAGCGCCTTTGTGGTAAAAGAAATCACGCAGATATCACTTGCGGCCATAGGAAAAGAATTCGGAAACCGCGATCACTCAACTATAGTTTACGCGGTGCAGCAAGTAGAGCGCAACATGGCCAAAGACCCCCACTTCAAGGAGATGGTGGAGGATATCATCAGAAACATACGCAGCAATTAGCCACAGGCCTAACGCAAAATTCCAACAATTCACAATTCAACCAATTCCACGGGTGTGGAATCCGCCGGCGGCAAAAGGCAAGCTTCCACAAAATACTCAACAAGTTTTCATTTTCAACGGTTAGTTATAAACACCGGCGTTGAATCCATATACAGCTTTCAACAAAGCCAACATTTTTTCAGGATCCTGTCCACGCATGGCGGCATATTAAAATCCCTCATAACTAAAAAGTATTTTGCTATCTTTAAACAAATCCACAGACACTACTACTACTACTATATTTTTTATTCCTATGCTATGCTAGCTAAGAACAAACCTGGCTCATGTTAAAAACTTTATAATTGGGGTGTGTTTATCTTTATGAAGTTTACCTGTAACAAACTATTACTCGGCGAGGCTTTGACAAACGTTTCGCGGGTGATCGCCGGAAAGAGCAGTCTGCCGGCTCTTGAGGGCGTGCAGCTTAAGGCGTACAGAAACAGTTTGACTTTAACCGGATACGATATGGAAGCCGGGATTACCACCACTATTCCGGCTGCGGTTGAAGCCGAGGGAGAAATTGTCCTGACCGCTAGGCTGTTTTCGGATATGATCCGCAAGCTTGCCTGTGATGAGGTAAGCATCTCTGTAGGAGAGAGAAACCTTACCGAGATTGTCGGCGGCGCGGCTAAGTTTAATATTATGGGCATCCCGTCCGAAGAATTTCCCGAATTGCCGCATGTGGAGGAGGGAGAGGGCGTAAACTTCCCGCAGCAGACGCTTAAATCAATGATTGAGCAAACTCTATTCGCCGTAGCTACAACCGATGCAAAACCTGTTCACACCGGCAGCCTTTTTGATCTGGATGAAGGCAGGCTCAACATCGTTTCGGTGGATGGGTACCGCCTTGCCCTGCGCAGCGAAGAAGTGGACGCCGACCAGAAAATGAAATTCATCGTGCCGGGAAAAGTACTCGGCGAAGTTGTAAAACTCCTTAAAGACGACTCGGAGGATTTAGTATCCCTGACGGTAAGTAAACGCCACATAATTTTTGGCGTCGGCTCATATGTAATAGTCAGCCGGCTTTTAGAGGGCGATTTCCTTGATTATAAATCATCCCTCCCGCAGGGGAACAAATCCCAGATAACCATAAACGCCAGAGAGATGATAGACAGCGTGGAACGCGCTTCCCTGCTTATCTCGGACAGATTGCGCTCCCCGCTGCGGATGACTTTCAGCAGCGAAGGCACCATACAGATCGCTTGTTCCACCCCTCTCGGGAAAAGCTACGACGAGGTAAACTGCTCGATGACAGGCGAAAGCGTCGAAATGGGCTTTAACAACAAGTATATGCTGGATGCCCTTAAAGCCGCCGACAGCGATGAAGTGCGCATTGAATTAAGCGGCCCGCTCTCGCCGATAAAGATTTTACCCCCAAAAGGCGAAGCGTTTCTGTTCCTTGTGCTGCCGGTAAGGTTGAAGAATGATTGATGGCTACTCGCCGTATTTATGCGGGTGAAACCCGCGAAGTTTTGTCCTGCCGGACGGGCGTTACTTTTTTTGCGCGGCCAAAAAAAGTAACCAAAAAAAGGCCGCACAAGGGGGTGCAGGGGGCCACCCCCGCTGTGTCGTTGGTAGCTGTGGGGGCGCACAACGACGGTATTTTGATGGCACCCCCTTGAGAATCCCCCCGCACCCCCCGGTTAAAAGTTAGAGGCGTAATCGTAGGGCGCGATGTCCACATCGCGCCGTAATAACTTGTCACCCTGAGCGGAGCGAAGGGTCTTAAAGATTCTTCGCGGAGTTTACCCTTGAGCGAAGCGAAGGGCTCAGAATGACAAAATTCCCCTCCATTGGAGGGGTGGCGCGAAGCGCCGGGGTGGTTTTCAAAATCATCGCGCGCCGCCGCCACACCCGCCAACATTGCAAAAAACAGGAGAACCACATGCAAAAAATCGCGATCTCAACGCAATATATCAAGCTGGACAGCTTTTTAAAGCTATCCGGCGTATCGGGGACGGGCGGAGAGGCAAAAATGCTAGTACAATCTGGAAATATCCTTGTCAACGGGAAACCATGCACCATGCGCGGCAAAAAGTTATATCCCGGCGCCGTCGTAAAAGTCGGGCAGGAAGTCTTTGAGGTGGTAGCCCGGTGAAAGTTTTGCGGCTGCGTGGAGAAGGCTTCCGCAATCTGGCCGATCTGGATTTCGGGCCGGGCGCGGGCGTCAACATAATCTGCGGGGAGAACGCGCAGGGCAAGACAAATCTGCTTGAGGCGATCTGGCTGTTTTGCGGGGCTAAAAGCTTTCGCGGTACAAGGGAAAGCGACTATATCGCATTTGGCAAAGATTTTTCACGGCTGGAGCTTGATTTTTACGCCGGGGGCCGAGATCAGACCGCAAGTATCAGAATAGTGCCGACGGGGAAGCAGGCGCTTCTCAACGAGATAAAGCTGGAACGGTTTTCGGCGCTTTCGGGTATTTTTAACGCGGTGGTGTTTTCGCCCGATCACCTTGAGCTGGTAAAACAGGGGCCGAAAGAACGCCGCAGATTAATCGACATTTCTCTCTGTCAGGCGTACCCAAAGTACGCTAAAATATTAGAGAGCTATGAAAAAATTCTAAAGCAGCGGTCGGTATTACTGCAAGATATTGCCAAACATTCCCAGATAATAGATTTATTGGAGGCTTGGGATGAGGGGCTTATCAGATATGGCGGCTACATCACATGGATGCGGACGCGGTATGTAAACAGGCTGGCGGACTTTGCCGCCCAAGTCTACGACGGGATATCAGGAGGGCGGGAAAAATTTTCGGCCCATTACGCACCCGGCCTTGGGGAAATTGATCCAAGCTCAACGCGCGAAGATATTACGCAGCAGCTCTCCAAAACATTAAAGGAAAGCCTGCGCGATGATATCCGCGTGGGGAAGACGTCGGCGGGCCCGCACAGGGACGATATCGAGATCATGGTGGGAGAAAAAAGCGCGCGCTACTTCGGCTCGCAGGGGCAGCAGAGAAGCTGCGTGCTGGCCCTCAAGCTGGCCGAGTGCCGCATCCTTGAGGAAAGCGCGGGGGAACCGCCGGTCGTGCTGCTGGACGACGTTATGAGCGAACTGGATGAGGGCAGGCGGCAGTACCTGCTCAATCATCTGACAGGCAGGCAGGTTATCATCACCTGCTGCGACGCCTCCGCGTTCGCGGCTTTGGAAGACGGAAAAACTTTCCGCATGGCTGGCGGGGTGCTGTCGTAAGGTACTTCGGCGCCGTCTACTTTTCTTTTTTGAAAAAAAGAAAAGTAGCAAAAGAAAAAACTTTTAAATGGTTTTCTCGTTGCGTTTGTATGGTTCGTTAACTACTGCGTCGCTCCGCCCGTCATATGTGTACGCGTTTCGTTTGCGGTTGCTCCCACCCTGCTACCCCGCCGCGGTTTGCCGGGGTAAAGCCCGGCAAACTGCTCGTGCTTGATTTAATGGGGCTTGCGCCCCAAACCCCGCGTTTAAAAGGAGAACAAACTTATGTATCTATTCCTTGGGCAGAACACGGTGATCCGCGCGCGCGATATAATCGGCGTATTCGATCTGGACAACACATCCACCTCCCCGATTACAAAAGCGTTCCTGAAAAAAGCGCAGCGCGTGGGAAAGATCGTAGAGGTATCTCCCGGAGAGCTGCCCAAAAGTTTTGTGGTGTGTCAGGGCAGGGAGCAGATACAATCGCGGGTATATCTTTCGCAGATATCGTCGGCAACGCTTAGAAAGAGAGCGGTTGGCAGTTAAGAAGTCCGCTTTGCGTGTACTGTCATTCTGAGCGCAGCGAAGAATCTTTAAGACCCTTCGCGGAGTTTACCCTGAGCAATAAAGATCCTTCGCTGCGCTCAGGGTGACAAAGCGAAGGGCTCAGGGTGGCAAGAGGGTGACAGAAATCCCCCTCCCTTGGAGAGGTGGCAAGCGCAGCTTGACGGGGTGGTCGGAATTTCGCAGAAGGTCTGTTGTTAATTCAGCAAAGGTGGTTAAAGCAGATGATAGACAATAACGGGATAATGTCTTACGACGAGAGCAATATACAGGTTCTTGAGGGGCTGGAGGCGGTGCGCAAACGGCCGGGTATGTATATCGGCACAACCGGGCCGCGCGGGCTTCACCATTTGGTGTACGAGATTGTGGATAACTCCATAGACGAGGCGCTGGCCGGGTTTTGTACTCAGGTTGACGTAAAGATCCTGCCGGGGAATATCGTCAAGGTATCGGATAACGGGCGGGGGATCCCTACGGGTATCCACCCCAAGATGGGTATTTCCACGCTGACTGTGGTGTTTACAGTGCTTCACTCGGGCGGCAAGTTCGGGGGCGGAGGGTATAATGTTTCCGGCGGGCTGCACGGTGTGGGCGCGGCTGTGGTAAACGCTTTGTCCGAGTGGCTGGAAGTTCAGGTCTGCGACGGGGCCAACCGCTATTATCAGCGCTTTGAACGGGGGATTCCCGTCTGTGAGGTGGAAACCGCCTCCTGCGATCTGCGCCAGCGCGGCACAAACATCGCCTTCCGGCCGGATGAGGAAATCTTTGAGGATATTAACTTTGATTATAATGTTCTGCTGGACAGGCTGCGGGAACAGGCGTTCCTCAACCCGGGGCTGACGATCACCATAATAGACGAGCGCGAACCTGATCCCGTGGAGACACGCTTGCAGTATGAGGGCGGGATAATCAGTTTTGTTGAGCATATCCACGCCCGCAAGCAGATGGAAACCGTCCATGAGGAAGTTATTTACCTCACCGCCAAAGGCGAGACGTCCCTTGCCGAGGTGGCCTTGCAGTATAATAATTCCTATAACAGCCTGCTGCTGTCCTTTGCCAACAATATCAACACCGGAGAGGGCGGCACCCATGAGCTTGGGTTTAAGAGCGGGCTTACCCGCGCCATGAACGAATACGCACGCAAGCACAACTTCCTCAAGGAAAAGGATCAGAACCTGAGCGGCGACGACGTGCGCGAAGGCATTACCGCCATTGTTTCGGTAAAGCTCACCGACGCCCAGTTTGAGGGGCAGACGAAAGGGAAGCTGGGCAATACCGATATTCGCTCTCTGGTGGAGAATATGATGCACGACAAGCTCATCACCTACTTTGAGGAAAACCCCTCCGTTGCCCGCGCGATTCTGGATAAGTCCCTTGCCGCCGCGCGCGCGCGCGAAGCCGCGAGAAAGGCCCGCGAGATGACCCGGCGCAAATCGGCGCTTGAGAACGCTTCCCTGCCGGGTAAACTGGCCGACTGCATCAACCGGGACAACGTCACCACCGAAATATATATCGTGGAGGGAGACAGCGCCGGAGGCTCCGCCAAAATGGGCCGCAACCGCCACTTTCAGGCGATACTCCCGCTCTGGGGTAAAATGCTCAACGTGGAAAAATCCAGGCTGGACAAAGTTTACGGCAACGATAAGCTTATGCCCGTAATAACCGCGCTCGGCTGCGGCATGGGCGAGGAGTTCGATCTCGAAAAACTTCGCTACGGCAAAGTAATCATCATGGCCGACGCCGACGTGGACGGCTCCCATATCCGCACCCTGCTGCTGACTTTCTTCTTCCGGTTTATGAACCCGCTGATAAAATCGGGGAATATCTACATCGCGCAGCCCCCGCTTTTTAAGCTTGCCAAAGGCAAAGACGTCCGCTACGCTTACAACGACCGCGAGCGGGATCGCCTCCTGCGCGAGATGTCCCCCGACGGTACGGGTAAAATCGACATCCAGCGCTACAAGGGCCTTGGCGAGATGAACCCCGACCAGCTCTGGGAAACCACAATGGATCCCGACAGCCGGTTTATCCTGCAAGTGAACATGGCCGATGCGGCTGCTGCGGATGAAGTGTTTACCATACTGATGGGCGATAAAGTGCAGCCACGGCGCGAGTTCATCGAGCAAAACGCGCGCAACGTGCGCAATTTGGACGTTTAGGTATGAATAAATGTCATTCTGAGCGTCAGCGAAGAATCTTTAGGCTATTTGCGTAGGTTACCCCGAGCAATAAAAGATCCTTCGCGGAGTTTATCCTTGAGTGAAGCGAAGGGCTCAGGATGACAAGTGAAGGGTTCAGGATGACAAGCGGAGATTTAAAGGCGACATGCGTTACGGCCCGCAGCCAAAACTTTTGAAAGGACGCTATTTATGCTGGACAAAGAAATGCTGGAGCAGTTCCAGATATTGCTAAACGGAATGGAGCAAATGGAGGAAAGGCTCACTCAGAAAATTAAAGATGTCGAAGAAAAGCTCACTTGGGAAATCGACAAAGTCGCAGGCGATCTTATGAAAGTCGTGATCAGAACCGATAAAATTGAATTTGACCTATATAAGGCCGAGAAAAGGCTTGCCGAGAAAATTGACAAAATTGACAATGACTTGTTGAGAGTGGAGATCAAGCTCGAAAATGAAGTTGTCGATAAAATCAAAGCGCTTCACGACGGCTACAAGCTCGCCTATGAAAAACAAAAAGAGCTTGAGCGCCGCGTCGATAAGCTTGGGCGGGCTATATAGCGGCAACAGCGTGAATAAAACATAAGGCGGTAAAAGCTAAATGCAAACACATGAAAACGAGCGCATTATACGGGTGGATATCGAGGACGAGATGAAGAAGTCGTTCCTTGACTACTCCATGTCGGTCATCGTGTCCCGCGCGCTGCCGGACGTCCGGGACGGCCTCAAGCCGGTACACCGGCGGATCCTTTACACCATGTACGGCAACGGCCTCACCCCCGACAGGGCGTACCGCAAGTGCGCCGACACTGTCGGTTCGGTGCTGGGCAGTTATCACCCGCACGGGGACGCTTCGGTTTACGACGCGCTGGTAAGGCTGGCGCAGGATTTTTCGCTGCGTTACCCGCTGGTGGACGGCCACGGGAACTTCGGCTCGGTGGACGGCGACCCGGCCGCGGCCTATCGTTATACGGAAGCCAAGATGAGCAAAATTTCGGCGGCAATGCTGACCGATATAGATAAAGAGACCGTCGATTTTAAATCCAACTACGACGACCGGCTTGAGGAGCCGACGGTTCTGCCCGCGCGTTTCCCCAACCTTCTTGTAAACGGCAGCATGGGCATCGCCGTGGGAATGACCACCAACATACTGCCGCACAACCTGCGGGAGGTCATCGACGGCGTGTTTACGCTGATCGACAACCCGGACGCCGATCTGGACGACCTGATGGAGAGCGTCCACGGCCCCGACTTCCCTACCGGCGGGATAATCATGGGCCATTCGGGAATCCGCAGCGCCTACGGCACCGGCAGGGGCAAGGTTGTGGTGCGCGGCCGGGCCGAAATAGTCGAGCGCGAAAACGGCAGGATGGGCATTATAATCAGCGAACTGCCTTACGGCGTAAACAAGGCGCGGCTGATCGAAAGCATCGCCGAGCTGGTAAAGGAAAAAAGGATAGAGAATATCTCCAACGTGGCGGATCATTCCGACCGCAACGGCATGGAGATCGTCGTCGATCTCAAACGTGACGCGAACGCGCAGGTGGTTCTCAACCAGCTTTACAGTTTTACGCAGCTTCAAAGCACCGAAGGCGTTATCATGATCGCCCTGCACGACGGCCAGCCCAAGCTTATGACTCTGGCCGAAATGCTAAGGCATTACATCGACTTTCAGGTTTCGGTTGTTCGGCGCAGGACGGCGTTTGACCTGCGCAAAGCAAACGAGCGCGCCCATATTCTGGACGGCCTTGTGATCGCGCAGGATAACATTGACGAAGTTATCGACATTTTCCGTACATCCAAAACCGTAGCCATAGCCAGAGAGCGCCTGACCGAGCGGTTCGGGCTTTCGGACGAGCAGACCGGCGCGATCGCGCAGATGACGATGGGCCGCCTGACCGGCCTTGAGCGCCAGAAGCTGGAGGACGAACTTTCGGAACTGAAAATAAAAATCGCCGGGTATGAAGAAATTCTGGCCGACGAGCAGAAAGTTCTCGGCATCATAAAAGAAGAACTCGGGGAGATGCGCAAAAAGTTCGGCGATGACCGCCGCACCGAGATTGCGGCCGTTACCGGAGAAGTTGACATTGAAGACCTGATCCCGGTGGAGGATCGCGTTATCACCCTGACCCATTACGGATACCTCAAGGCGCAATCGCTGGACGGCTACAAAACGCAGCGCCGGGGAGGCCGCGGAATTTCGGGTATGGCGCAGCGGGAAGAAGATTTTGTGCATGAACTCTTTATCGCCTCCACCCACGACTACATCATGTTTTTTACAAACCACGGCCGATGCTTCCGGCTTAAAACCTACGAGATCGGCGAGAGCAGCCGCACCTCCAAAGGCACAAACGCCGTAAATCTGCTGTCCCTTTCCGCCGACGAAAAAATCGCAGCTATGATTAAAACCGGCAGCTTTGACGATGAGCATTATATTGTGATCCTGACCAAAAAGGGCATCATAAAGCGCACAAACCTGAATCAATACCGCAATGTGCGGCGCAACGGACTGAACGCCATCCACCTGGACGACGGCGACGAACTGTGCGGCGTGCGGATCACAAACGGCAAAGACGAGCTTATCGTCGCCACAAAAAAGGGCATGGCGATCCGCTTTAACGAAACCGACGTCCGCCCCATGGGCCGGAGCGCGCGCGGCGTGAAGGCGATCACCCTCTCGCCAAAAGATCATGTAGTGGACTTCGCGCGGATCAGGGGCGATGGTTCCCTGCTGCTGACCGTCTCGGAGGACGGAAAGGGCCGCAAAACAAAACCGGAGGAATACCGCCTGCAATCGCGCGGCGGAAAAGGCATACGCAACTACGCGGGCAAAAACGGGGATGTGGCCGGCGTAAAGATGGTGGGAGAAAAAGACGACGTTTTCCTGATCTCGGACGACGGCATTATAATCCGGATCCCGGCGGATCAGATAAACACCCAGTCCCGTTACGGCAGCGGTGTGCGCGTTATGCGACTGGACGGCGAGCGCAGGATCGTCACCCTCGCCCGCGCCCCGCAGGAGGTTGACGGCGAGGCTGGCGAGTAGCTGTAGCTTGATGTAGCTGATCTACTTTTCTTTTTTGAGAAAAAGAAAAGTAGCAAAAGAAAAAACTTTTAATTAGAAAGCAGTAGCAATGAATTGATTAATACAACCATATAGAGGGAGGCTACTTATGGTCTCGAAAAAATTGGAATGTCGAAAATGCCACAGTTCGGTTAAGCAAGACCCATCTACAGACCATAGGCTTTGCCAAGATTATAGTTGTAGTACAGAATATCGTGATCGCGAGATATTGAAGTTGCTTCAAGAGATGTTGAAATTGCTCCAAGATAAGAAAGCTATAGCCCTAACTGTTATAGGTCTGATCATAGGTGGCACCGGACTTTGGCTTACACATGGGCAAAATTTGTTATCCCCAAGACCTGAATCCAGCGGAATCAGTATCAACGGCGACTCCTCAACAGTGTATGGCTCAGATGAGGTGTCTTCGGGGCCATATACCGATGCCAATTTCACTGGTCACAGAACCTCAGATTTCGCAGGTGGAATCAGTATCAACGGCGACACCTCAACAGTGTATGGCTCAGATGAGGTGTCTTCGGGGCCATATACCGATGCCAATTTCACTGGTCACAGAACCGCAGATTTCGCAGGCGGTGTATATGAAGGTTACTGGGTTGATGGTACGCCAAATGGAAAGGGTAGGGTAGACTGGGCAAATGGTAATTGGTATGAAGGCGATTGGGTTGATGGACAGCGTACCGGACAAGGAACACTTACACAATTCAATGATATCGGAGTAGCGTTTACGCACGTTGGTGCCTTTGTAAATGGTATTCCTCATGGCAAAGGTAGGGTATACATTGGGGGAGTGCTTTGGGATGAGGGCGTTTGGGTTGATGGATGGAATACCGGTATGCCGCAATAAGGGTCTTTTAAAGATTATTCGCTGATACTCAGAATGACAAAAATTCCCCTCCTTGGAGGGGTGGCAAGCGCAGCTTGACGGGGTGGTTTG
>Ga0123355_10008401_pt1 | contig 15608 bp, 24 predicted proteins | sample TergutEmb28metaG_3_FD_89872 | JGI IMG/M metagenome (GOLD analysis project Ga0123355, IMG submission 89872) | Embiratermes neotenicus P1 segment gut microbial communities from Petit-Saut dam, French Guiana - Emb289 P1 | ecosystem: Host-associated > Arthropoda: Insects > Digestive system > Gut ... | reverse complement strand
TAACGCGCCCGAGGAGAAGGCCCGCGGCATAACCATCGCCGCGTCGCACGTCGAGTACGAGACAGCTAACCGTCACTACGCGCACGTCGACTGCCCGGGTCACGCCGACTACGTGAAGAACATGATCACCGGCGCCGCCCAGATGGACGGGGCGATCCTGGTCGTTTCCGCCGCCGACGGCGCGATGCCGCAGACCCGTGAGCACATCCAGCTCGCGCGTCAGGTCGGCGTTCCCTACATCGTCGTGTTCCTCAACAAGGCCGACATGGTCGACGACCCGGAGCTCCTCGAGCTCGTCGAGGTCGAGATCCGCGACCTGCTTTCCGAGTACGACTTCCCGGGCGACGACATTCCGTTCGTCGTCGGTTCGGCGCTGAAGGCGCTGGAGGGCGACAAGGAGTACGAGGACAAGATCCTCGAGCTCGCCGACCGCCTCGACAGCTACATCCCCGAGCCGACCCGTGACCTGGACAAGCCGTTCCTGATGCCGGTCGAGGACGTCTTCTCGATCACCGGCCGCGGCACCGTCGCGACCGGCCGCGTCGAGCAGGGCATCATCAAGACGGGCGAGACCGTCGAGATCGTCGGGATCAAGGAGACCACCTCGACCGTCGTCACCGGCGTCGAGATGTTCAAGAAGATCCTCGACGAGGGCCAGGCCGGCGACAACGTGGGCTGCCTCCTGCGCGGTACCAAGCGCGAGGAGATCGAGCGCGGGCAGGTTCTCTGCAAGCCGGGCTCGATCACGCCGCACACGAAGTTCAAGGCCGAGGTCTACGTCCTCAAGAAGGAGGAGGGCGGCCGTCACACGCCGTTCTTCACGGGCTACCGCCCGCAGTTCTACTTCCGTACCACCGATGTCACCGGCGTCGCCAACCTGCCCGAGGGCACGGAGATGGTCATGCCGGGCGACAACGTCCAGATGGAGATCGAGCTGATCCAGCCGATCGCCATGGACCAGGGCCTTCGCTTCGCGATCCGCGAGGGTGGCCGCACCGTCGGCTCCGGGGTCGTTTCCGAAGTCATCCAGTAGTTGGGTTTACCCCCGGGGGTGGTCCCGCTGGACCCCCCCGGGCCTCACCGCAGTAAGCAATCGCAGCACATACGACGAAAGGGCGGGCACGAGCCTTGCGAGGCTGGCCCGCTCTGAACACGAGAAGAGCAAGAGTTAGAGATGGCGACCATCGCCCAAAACAAAATCCGAATCCGTCTGAAGTCGTACGATCACTCGGCGATCGAGACGGCAGCCAAGGAGATCGTCGAGACGGCGACGCGCACCGGCGCGAGCGTCTCCGGTCCCGTGCCGCTCCCGACGGAGAAGAACGTGTATTGCGTGATCCGGTCGCCGTTCAAGGACAAGGACTCGCGCGAGCACTTCGAGATCCGTACGCACAAGCGTCTCATCGATATCCACCAGCCGACCCCGAAGACGGTCGACTCGTTGCAGCGCCTGGACCACCTTCCGGCCGGCGTCGACATCGAGATCCGTCTCGCCTCCTAGGACCATGGCCGCGATTCTCGCCAAGAAGATCGGGATGACCCAGGTGTTCCAGGAGGACGGCAAGGTCGAGCGCGTCACCGTGCTCGAGGCCGGCCCCTGCCCCGTGACCGCGATCCGCAACGAGGAGCGTGACGGGTACAGCGCCGTGCAGCTCGCCTTCGGCCAGACCAAGGAGAAGCACCTCTCCAAGCCCGAGCTCGGCCACCTGAAGAAGGCCGGCGCCTCCGCGCACAAGCACCTCGCCGAGTTCCGTGACGAGGGCGCGGAGCTGCAGATGGGCGACACCGTCACCGTCGACACGTTCAGCGCCGGCGACAAGGTGAAGATCAGCGGCACCTCCAAGGGCAAGGGCTTCCAGGGCACGATCAAGCGCCACAACTTCCATCGCGGTCCCAAGACCCACGGCTCGCACAACTACCGTGCGCCCGGCTCGATCGGCGCGTCCGCGTGGCCCGCGCGCGTGATGAAGGGCATCCGCGGCCCGGGGCACATGGGCTCCGAGCGCGTCACCCAGCGCGGCGTGACCGTCGTCGACGTGATCGCCGGCGAGAACCTGCTGCTCGTGCGCGGCGCCGTTCCCGGCGCCAAGGGCGGGATCGTGGAGGTGCGCACCGATGCCTAGTACGGCGACAAAGCTCGGCGGCGGCACCGTCAAGCTCGACGCGACCGCGTTCGAGGCCGAGTTCAACATGGCGATCGTGCACGAGACCGTGCGCGCCGAGCAGGCCGCGCGCCGTCGCGGCACGGCCTCCACCAAGACCCGCGGCGAGGTTTCCGGCGGCGGCGCCAAGCCGTGGAAGCAGAAGGGCACCGGCCGTGCCCGCGCCGGCTCCTCGCGCAGCCCGGTCTGGACCGGAGGCGGCACCGTGTTCGGTCCGCAGCCGCGCGGCTACACCTTCAAGGTCAACCGCAAGGCCCGCCGCGTGGCGCTGCGCAGCGCGCTCTCGGCTCACGCCGAGCGCGGCTCCGTGGCCGTCTTCGACGCGACCGTATTCACAGGCCCGTCGACGAAGCAGGCCCATGAACTGCTGAGTGGCTGGGGTCCGGACGCCACGACGCTCGTCGTGCTCGCCGAGTCCGAGCGCGACGCCGGGCTGTCGTTCCGCAACCTCGAGCGCGTGGTCGTGCTGCCCGCCGAGGATGCGGGCGTCGCCAACATCGTCGGCGCCGCCAGGCTGCTGGTCTCCGAGGCCGCGCTGCCCGTCCTGGTGTCGCGCGCAACCGGCAACGGAGCGGCTTCAGAGGAAGGTGACAAGTAATGGACGCGACCCAGGTCATCATCCGCCCGGTCGTCTCCGAGAAGACGTACGTGCTGGCCGAGGCCGGCAAGTACACCTTCCGGGTGGCTGACACGGCGCACAAGACCCAGATCCGTCAGGCGATCGAGCAGCTGTTCGACGTCAAGGTCGTCGACGTCCGCACGTCGTCGGTGAAGAGCAAGCCCAAGCGCCGCGGTGTGACCGCGGGCCGCACGCGCCAGTGGAAGAAGGCGATCGTGCAGGTGCGCGAGGGAGATTCGATCCCGATCTTCCGCGGGCTGGAAGGGGCCGAGTAAATGCCGATCCGCAAGCCGAAGCCGACATCCCCCGGGATGCGCTTCGTCAGCTACCCGGACTTCGCCGAGATCACTCGGAGCGAGCCGGAGAAGTCGCTGACGGAGGGCCTGAAGAAGTCAGGCGGCCGCAACTCGTACGGTCGCAAGACGTCGCGCCACCGCGGTGGCGGGGCCAAGCGCCTGTACCGCAAGATCGACTTCAAGCGCATGAAGGACGGGATCCCGGCGAAGGTCGCTCACATCGAGTACGACCCGAACCGCTCCGCCTACATCGCGCTGCTGCACTACGCCGACGGCGAGAAGCGCTACATCATCGCGCCCGCGCGCCTGACGGTCGGCATGACCGTCGAATCGGGGCCGAACGCTGACATCCGCGTCGGCAACGCGCTGCCGCTGGCCAGCATGCCGGCCGGTACGGTCGTGCACAACGTCGAGCTGACCCCCGGTCGCGGCGCGCAGCTCGGGCGCTCGGCCGGCATCGGGATCCAGCTGCTGGCCAAGGATGGCGATTACGTCACCCTGCGTCTGCCCTCGGGCGAGATGCGCATGGTGCGCGGCGAATGCCGTGCCACCGTCGGCACGGTCGGTAACTCCGACCATCAGAACGTGAAGATCGGCAAGGCAGGGCGCAAGCGCCACCTCGGCGTGCGCCCCCAGACCCGCGGCACCGCCATGAACCCGGTCGACCACCCGCACGGTGGCGGCGAGGGTTCGACGACCCCCGGTCGTCATCCGGTGACGCCGTGGGGCGTCCCGACCCTGGGCTACCGCACCCGCAAGAAGGGCAAGGCCTCCGACAAGTACATCGTCCGCGGTCGCAAGAGGGGTAAGAAGCGTTGAGTCGTTCGAGTAAGAAGGGACCGTTCGTCCAGGAGCGCCTGATGGCGCGTGTCGAGGCGATGAACGCGTCGGGCGAGAAGCGGATGCTGAAGACCTGGTCGCGTTCATCGACGATCTTCCCGGAGATGGTCGGCCACACGATCGCCGTCCACGACGGCCGCAAGCACGTGCCCGTGTTCGTCTCCGAGGCGATGGTCGGCCACAAGCTTGGTGAATTCGCGCCCACGCGGCTCTATCGCGGGCACGCCGGCACGGGTAAGAAACGATGAGTGACGAGCAGAACAACGATCTTGAGGCCGAGACCGTGGAGTCCACGGAATCGGCACCTGAAGAGACGACGAGTGCCGAGTCCGTGGACACCACGGCCGCGGCCAGCGACGAGTCCGCTCAGGTAGAGGCTGAAGAGGAGACTCCAGCCGCCGAGGCCAAGCCGGCCCGGAAGCCGCGTGCCCGCAAGCCGAAGGCTGAGGCTGCCGAGGACGGCTCGGCGGCAAACGGTGAGGAGCCCGTGGCTGAGACTCCGGTCGATGTCGAGGCCGAGGCTGAGACCGACGAGGTCGTCGAGGCCGAGGATGAGGTTGTGGAGGCCACCGAGAAGCCCAAGCGCACTCGGTCACGGTCCCGCGCGCGCAAGGCCGAGGAGCCGGTCAAGGCGGAGAAGCCGTCGCGGCGTCGCCACGAGCCCGAGCAGCCCGTTGCCGCTCCGGTTGTGCGCGCTCAGGCCAAGTACGTTCGCTCGTCCGCCCGCAAGGCGCGGCTGGTCTGCGACAACATCCGCGGCAAGAGCGTTGAGGATGCACGCGCTATCCTCGCTCATACGCCGCGCGCGGTCGCTCGTGACTGGAGCAAGTTGCTCGAGTCAGCGGTCGCCAACGCCGAGCACAATCACGAGCTCGTCGGCGAGGATCTGGTCATCAAGGCGGTTACCGCCGATGAGGGTCCGACGATCAAGCGGTTCCGTCCGCGTGCCCAGGGCCGCGCGACCAAGATCCGCAAGCGCACCGCGCACCTGACCATCCTGCTTACTCCGAAGAACTAGAAGAAGACAACCATGGGTCAAAAAGTTCACCCCGAATCGATCCGCGTGGGTTACATCCACGACTGGAAGTCGAACTGGTTTAACGAGAAGAACTTCGCCGATTACCTCGACGAGGACACCAAGATCCGCGAGCACATCGTCGGACGCCTTTCGCATGCCGGCCTGTCGGACATCACGATCCGCAAGAACGCCAATGAGGTGGAGGTCAACATCCACACCGCGCGTCCCGGAATCGTGATCGGCAAGTCCGGCTCCGAGGTCGATCAGCTGCGCCGTGACCTGCACCGGATCACCGGCAAGCAGGTCAAGGTCAACATCCTCGAGATCAAGCGTCCCGAACTCGATGCGCGCCTCGTCGCGCAGTCGATCGCCGAGCAGCTGCAGAACCGCGTCGCCTTCCGGCGCGCGATGAAGCGCGCGCTGACGAGCGCCATGCGCTCCGGCGCCAAGGGCGTCAAGGTGCAGGTCTCGGGCCGCCTGGGCGGCGCCGAGATGGCCCGCACCGAGGGTTATTCGGACGGTCGCGTGCCGTTGCACACCCTGCGCGCTGACATCGACTACGGCTTCCATGAGGCCAAGACCACCTTCGGCCGGATCGGCGTCAAGTGCTGGATCAACAAGGGCGAGATCATGCCCGAGGGCTACACCGGCGCCGACCTCACGATCATGGACGCGCCGGCCCCGCAGGCGCCCGACCGTGGCGGGCGCGACGGTCGCGACCGTCGCGACAACCGTGGTGGACGTGGCGGCTCAGGCGGTCCGGGTGGCCGTGGCCGTGGCCGTGGTCCCGGTCAGGGCGGTCCCGGCCAGGGTGGTCCCGGCGGTCCTGGTGGCCAGGGCCAGCGTGGCCGTGGACGTGGTCCCGGTCAGGGCGGTCCCGGCGGGCCTGGTTCCGGTCGCGGCGGTCAGGGCGGTCCCGGTCGCGGACCCGGTCAGGGCGGCGGACGTGGTCCGGGTGGCCAGGGCGGCTACGGGCGTGGCCCGGGCGGTCCCGGTCGTGGCGGTCAGGGCGGCGCGGGCGGTCCGGGTCGTGGCGGCCAGGGCGGCGCCGGCGGTCCGGGTCGTGGCGGCCAGGGCGGCGCCGGCGGTCCCGGTCGTGGTCCCGGCGGCGGTCAGGGCCGTGGCCCGCGCCCCGGTGGTCCCGGTCGTGGTCCGCGCCCCGGTGGTAACGCAGGCCCCGGTAATGCCGGTGGCGGGAACGCTGGTGGCGGGAACTCCGCTCCGCAGACCGGTGGTGACAGCTGATGCTCGCTCCTAAGCGTGTAAAGCACCGCAAGCAGCACCGCGGCCGTCGTGCCGGGCTCTCGCGCGGGCAGGTCAAGGTTCAGTTCGGTGAGTACGGGCTCAAGGCGCTCGACGCCGGCTGGATCACCAACCGCCAGATCGAGGCTGCCCGTATCGCGATGACCCGCAAGATCCGCCGTGGCGGCAAGGTCTGGATCAACGTCTATCCGGACAAGGCCTTCACGAAGAAGCCGGCTGAGACCCGCATGGGTTCCGGCAAGGGCTCGCCGGAGGGCTGGGTCGCGGTGGTCAAGCCCGGACGCGTCATGTTCGAGCTTGCCGGCGTGCCTGAGCCGCTGGCGCGTGAGGCGATGCGCCTGGCCGGTCACAAGCTGCCGGTTCGTACCAAGTTTGTAGTGCGGGAAGAGGGCTGACGATGAAGCCGACCGAAATCCGTGACCTCAGCGACCTCGAGCTCGCTGAGCACATCGCTACAGCGCGCCGGGATCTGCTCGGCCTGCGCTTCCAGCACGCCACCGGCGAGCTGGACAACACGGCGGGGTTGCGCCGTGCGAAGCAGGAGATCGCCAGAGCGCTGACGATCGCCAATGAACGTGGAATTGAGACCAATGGCTGACGAAGTGGAAAACGAGAAGATTGAAGAGACTCCGGTCGCTGAGCCGGCTGCCGAGCAGGCGCCTGAGGAGACTGAAGCAAAGGTCGTCGCCGAGGGCGATGAAGCTAAGGCTGAGCCGGTCAAGCAGCTGACTCCGAAGGAGCGGAAGGCTGCCACACGCGCGCGGAAGGTCGCCAAGGTCGCGCCGCGTGGCGAGACCAGCGCTGAGGAGCGTCAGGCCGAGCGTGACGCCACGCGTGCCAAGAAGGCCGCCGAGCGCCGTGCTGGTCGCGCGACCGCTCGCGCCAAGTGGCAGGCCGGCGCGCATGAGCGCACGGCGACACCGCCACGTGAGCATGAGACCGGCACGCAGAAGACGCGCCAGGGCGTGGTCGTCTCGGACAGGGCCGACAAGACCATCACCGTGCGCATCGATGTCGCCCGCCGGCATCGCAAGTACCAGAAGATCGTCCGGACCTCGAGCACCCTGCACGCCCACGATGAGCGCAACGATGCGCACATCGGTGACACCGTGATCGTGCGTGAGGCACGCCCGCTTTCGCGCACCAAGCGCTGGCGGCTGGTTCAGGTCGTTGAGAGGGCCAAGTAATGGTTCAGAACGAGACCAGGCTGCGAGTTGCCGACAACACAGGCGCGCGCGAGATCCTCGTGATCCGCGTGAAGGGTGGCCATCGCCGCCGCTACGCGGGCGTCGGTGACGTCGTCAAAGCAACCGTCAAGCAGGCCAGCCCCGGTGGCGCGGTCAAGAAGGGCGAGGTGGTGGACGCCGTCGTCGTGCGCACCAAGAAGGCGCACGGCCGCGAGGACGGCACCTACATCGCCTTCGACGAGAACGCCGCCGTGATCATCGACAGCAACAACAACCCCCGCGGCACCCGCATCTTCGGACCGGTCGCGCGCGAGCTTCGCGAGCGCAACTTCATGAAGATCGTCTCGCTCGCCCCGGAGGTGCTCTAACCATGCCCGCGCGCATCAAGACCGACGATCAGGTGATCGTGATCAGCGGCAAGGACCGCGGCAAGAAGGGCCGTGTCCTGCGTGTCGACCCCAAGAACGACCGCGTGTTCGTCGAGGGCCTGAACATGATCAAGCGTCACCAGAAGGCCCAGCAGACCTCGGCGACCGCCCAGCAGACCGCGGGCGTGATCGAGAAGGAGGGCGGGATCCACATCTCCAACGTGGCGCTCGTCGACCCGAAGGACGGCAAGCCGACCCGTGTCGGCTTCGAGGTCCGCGATGGCCAGCGAGTCCGCATCTCCCGCCGCAGCGCAACGAGGATTGACTGATGTCCGCACGACTCAAGACCCGATACGAGAACGAGATTCGCCCGGCGCTGATCGAGCGCTTCGGCTATACGACGCCGATGCAGGCTCCGAAGATCCTGAAGGTCACCGTCAACATGGGCGTGGGCGATGGCAAGCAGGACTCGAAGGTGTTCGACGCAGCTGCCGAGCAGCTCGGCCAGATCACCGGCCAGAAGCCCAACATGCGCCGCGCGCGCAAGTCGATCGCGCAGTTCAAGCTGCGCGAGGGCATGCCCGTGGGCCTTGCAGTGACCCTGCGCGGTGACCGCCAGTACGAGTTCCTCGACCGTCTGTTCTCGGTCGCGATGCCGCGTATCCGAGACTTCCGCGGGGTCAGCCCGAAGGCCTTCGACGGGCGCGGCAACTACACGCTCGGCGTCCGCGAGCAGATCATCTTCCCGGAGATCGATTACGACGAGATCGACCAGACGCGCGGTCTCGACATCACGATCACCACCAACCGTTGCACTGACGAGGAGTCCTACGCTCTGCTGGAGGCCCTCGGCATGCCATTTGCGAAGGACGGCCGTTCAGCGGCCGCGACCAGGAATTAGGAACCACCACCATGGCCAAGACCTCACAGCGAGTCCGCCAGCAGCGGACCCCCAAGTTCAAGACCCGGGGCTACACCCGCTGCCGTCGTTGCGGCCGGTCCCGCGCGGTTTACCGCAAGTTCGGCCTCTGCCGGATCTGCCTGCGCGAGCTTGCCCACAACGGGTACATCCCCGGCATGACGAAGTCGAGCTGGTGACCGCATGTCAATGACAGATCCAGTAGCCGATTTCCTGACGCGTCTGCGCAACGGCGCCAAGGCACAGCACCACGACGTCACGATCCCCTCCTCGAACCTGAAGCGCGAACTCGCGCGCATCCTCAAGGAGCAGGGTTACATCGAGGCTTACGAGGTCGTGCCGGCCAGCGCCGAGCACCCCGGTGAGCAGATCACCGTCACCCTGAAGTACACGAACGACCGCAGGCCCGTAATCAGCGGCATCCAGCGCGTTTCGCGCCCGGGCCAGCGCAACTACGTAGACCACGCACACATCCCCAAGATCCAGGGCGGCATGGGCACCGCGATCATCTCCACCTCGCGTGGCGTGATGACCGGTCACGATGCCCGCAAGCTCGGGATCGGTGGTGAGGTCGTGGCGAAGGTCTGGTAGACCCGAGGACCACTTTGCAATGTCGAGAATTGGCAGACAACCCATCCCCCTACCCAGCGGCGTGACCGTCACGATCGAGCCTGAGCGCGTGACCGTGAAGGGCCCGAAGGGTGAGCTTTCCGAGCGCATCTCGCGCGACATCACGGTCGAGCGGAACGCCGCCGACAGCGGCGATCAGCTCGTCATCTCGCGCCCGACCGACCGCGGCGAGCACCGTGCCCTGCACGGCCTCACGCGCACGCTCGTGGCGAACATGGTCACCGGCGTCACCAGCGGTTTCTCGAAGAGCCTCGAGATCCAGGGCGTCGGCTACCGCGCGACGCTCAAGGGCCGCGACCTCGAACTGGCGCTCGGCTACTCGCACCCGGTGGAGATCAAGGCCCCGGAGGGCATCACCTTCGAGGTTCCCCAGCCGACCCGGATCACAGTGAGCGGCGCGTCCAAGCAGCAGGTCGGCGAGATCGCCGCCCAGATCCGTAAGCAGCGCAAGCCGGAGCCCTACAAGGGCAAGGGCGTCCGCTATGAGGGCGAGTACGTCGCCAAGAAGGTTGGTAAGCGAGCATGAGCGTGAAGACGAAGGAAGCTCAGCGCCTGAAGCGGCGCCGTCGCGTCCGGGCCAAGGTCCAGGGCACGGCGGAGCGTCCGCGGGTCTCCGTGTTCCGCTCCAACCGCGGCATCGCCGCACAGCTGATCGACGACGCGGCCGGCCGCACGCTGGCCGCCGTCAACTGGACCGAGGCGCCGCTGCGCGAGCTCAAGGGCAGCGAGCAGGCCAAGAAGGCCGGCGAGCTCCTGGCCGAGCGCGCCAAGGCTGCCGGGGTCGATTCCGTGGTCTTCGACCGCGGCGGCTACCAGTACCACGGGCGCGTGCAGGCGCTCGCCGACGGTGCCCGTGAGGGCGGGCTCATCTTCTAAGCGCCATCCGGACGCTACTCTGGATTGAATTCATGGCACGTGATCGCACAGTTTCCGCAGCAGGGCTCGACCTCCAGGAGCGAGTAGTCGAAATCAACCGCGTCGCGAAGGTCGTCAAGGGCGGCCGTCGCTTCTCGTTCACCGCGCTTGTCGTGGTGGGCGACGAGCGCGAGGTGGTTGGTGTCGGCTACGGCAAGGCCAACGAGGTCCCGGTTGCGATCCAGAAGGGCGTCGAGAAGGCCAAGAAGAACCTCTACCGGGTTCCCAAGCACGGCTCGACGATCACCCACCAGACCACCGGGATCTTCGGCTCCGGCCGCGTGTTCCTGAAGCCGGCCGCGCCCGGTACCGGCGTGATCGCCGGCGGCGGCGTCCGCGCCGTGCTCGAGCTCGCCGGCATCCACGACATCCTCTCCAAGTCGCTCGGCTCTCAGAACCCGATCAACCTGGTCAAGGCGACGATGGCGGGCCTCGAGTCGCTGCGCACGCCAGAGGAGGTGGCGGAGCTCCGCGGCCTGTCCGTCAACGCGGTCCTGGGCCTCAGCCCCGAGGAGAGCGCCAACGGCAGCGTCAGCGCCGAGGAGGCGCCTGCCGAGGATGGCTCTGAGGTGGCGGCATGAGCGCGAGCCTGAAAGTCACGCAGTTCAAGTCCAAGAACGGCTCCGACAAGAGCCAGCTCGACACTCTGCGGTCGATCGGCCTGCGCCGCATCGGCCACACCGTGGAGGTCAAGGACACGCCTCAGATGCGGGGCATGCTGCACAAGGTCCGACATCTGGTCGAGGTTGACGAAGCATGAGCGAGAAGACTGAAGCCGAGGCGCAGGAGCGCATCGGCCTGCACAACTTGAAGCCGGCCCCCGGTTCACGCAAGCCGCGCAAGCGCGTCGGCCGCGGCGAGGGCTCGGGCACCGGCAAGACCTCGGGTCGCGGGCAGAAGGGCTACGGCTCCCGCAGCGGCGCCAAGGACCGCGCCCGCTTCGAGGGCGGCCAGATGCCGATTCACATGCGGATGCGCAAGCTGCGCGGTCCGCACATGAAGAAGTCGATGCCGTTCGAGCCGTTCCGCACGCACACGCAGGCGGTCAACCTCAAGGACCTCGAGCTGCGGTTCGATGCCGGTGCGGTTGTGACGGTGGAGTCGCTGAAGGAGAAGGGTCTGGCGACTCGTAACAATGTCCCGGTCAAGATCCTCGCGAAGGGCGAGCTGAGCAAGGCGCTTACGGTCAATGTGCACGCCGTCAGTGCCAGCGCGCGTGAGGCGATCGAGAAGGCCGGCGGCACGGTCCAGATCATCGAGAGCGGCACAGCTCTCGAGTCGTGAGTCGGTCGGTGGCCGGTACCACGCATCGTGGTCCGGATGGATCCACTGCCTGCTAAAGAGCGCGCATAGATGATTTCCACGATCCTCGGAGCCTTCCGGGTCCCTGAGATCCGCAAGAAGATCCTCTTCACCTTTGCGCTGCTGGCGCTGTACCGCCTCGGTTCCTACATCCCGGCCCCGGCCGTCAATACGAAGGCTCTGCAGCAGATCCAGCAGGCGGCGACCGGCAGCGGCATCCTCGGCCTGCTGAACACGTTCTCAGGCGGCGGCCTCGGCCGCATCGCGATCTTCGCGCTCGGGATCATGCCCTACATCACGGCATCGATCATCCTGCAGCTGCTGCAGGTGGTCGTCCCGTCGCTCGAGAAGCTCTCCAAGGAGGGCGAGGTCGGCCAGGCGCGGATCACGCAGTACACGCGCTACCTGACGGTCGGCCTGGCGTTCGCGCAGTCGATCGGGTACGTGTTCCTCTTCAAGAGCCTGGAGAACCAGTCGGGCGTCACGCTGATCAACAATTTCAACGTCGGCAAGGTCTTTCTGATCGCGATCACGCTGACGGCGGGCACCGTGCTGCTGATGTGGTTTGGCGAGCTGATCACCCAGCGCGGGATCGGCAACGGCATCTCGCTGATGATCTTCGCGTCGATCGTCTCCCGCATCCCTGGAGGCCTCCAGTCCTGGTGGAACAACCCGAGCCAGGTCTTCAAGGTGATGATGCCGTTCATCGTGCTCGGCGTCGTCGCCGGCGTGGTGTTCGTGCAGGAGGGGCAGCGGCGCATCCCGGTTCAGTACGCCAAACGCGTGATCGGCCAGCGAATGACCCAGGGCGGGCAGACCTACCTGCCGCTGCGCGTCAACATGGCGGGCGTGATCCCGGTGATCTTCGCCGCTTCGGTGATGGCGATCCCGCCCACCATCGGTCAGCTGATCGGCCAGAACCAGATCCACAACTTCGGCACCAGCCTCGCCACCTTCCTGTCGCCCGGGGGCTGGCACTACGTCGTCGGCGAGTGCATCCTGATCATCCTGTTCACTTACTTCTATACGGCCGTCACCTTCAACCCGGTGGATCAGGCCGAGAACCTCAAGAAGTACGGGGGCTTCATACCCGGGGTGCGACCAGGTCGCCCCACGGCCGAGTTCCTCGACCGCATCCTCGCGCGCCTGACGCTGCCGGGAGCGCTGTTCCTCGCCTTCATCGCGGCACTGCCGACGATCCTGATCGCCCGCACCGGCGCGAGCTTCGCGTTCGGCGGCACCTCGATCCTGATCGTCATCGGCGTCGCCCTGGACACGATGAAACAGCTCGAAGCGCAGCTCATGATGCGCAACTACGAGGGCTTCCTGAAATAAAGTGCGCGTAAGCGCCGGCTAAGGAATAGCTAAGCGCTACGCATCTGCACCGATACCTCTGGGACTCCCTGGGTATTCAGGTGGCATGCAGGAGTCTTCGCCGGCTTCCGAGATGACTACAGGCGCAGCTGCGGCCCCGGCGGTGGCCGCATGCGGTGCGCGCCGTCTCGGGCACGCGCCCGTGCTCGACGGGCTCAGGGGTATCGCGATCGCGCTGGTGATGCTCACCCACACGAGCGTGCTGCCGAACGGCTACGTGGGCGTCGATCTGTTCTTCGCGCTGTCCGGCTTCCTGATCACGACCCTGCTCTACGAGGAGTGGGGTCGCTTCGGCCGGGTCTCGCTGCGGCGCTTCTACGAGCGCCGCGCGCGGCGCCTGCTGCCGGCGCTCGGCCTCATGATCGTGGGCGCACTCGTGGTCGACAGCTTCTGTTACCCGATGACCGGCTGGCCGTTTGCCGCCAAGGCCCTGACGTCGGTTCTGTTCGTGAACAACTGGATCGCCGCGACCGGTCACGCGAGTGCTCTCGGCAGCATGAATCCGACCTGGTCGCTGGCTCAGGAGGAGCAGTTCTATCTGGTCTGGCCGATCGTGCTCGTCGTGCTGCTGCGCGCGCGGGTCAGGCCGCAGCTGGTCGCGGCGTTGCTGCTCGTGATGATCGCCGTCCTGGTGATCGCGGCCCCCAACCCCGGGGACAAGCATCTCTACGCCGTCTACTACTCGCCGGCGGCACGCGCGTCGGAGCTGCTGTTCGGATGCCTGGGTGCTGTGGTCTGGCGTCACAGGCTGCTGCGGATGCCGCCGGCGCTGGTGGTGCTGCTGCCGGCAGCGGTGCGCGACCTCGCCGCTCGCAAGCGCATCTGGCGGGCCGTGGTCGCCTGCGGGCTCGCCTGCCTGTTCGCGCGGCTGCTGTTCGACTACCAGCTCGCGACCGAGCAGGTCTACCTGTACGCGTGCCTGCTGGCGGTGCCGCTGATCGTCAACCTGCTCGGGGCCCCGCAGAGCCTGCTCGCGCGGGCCATTGCCTGCGCGCCGCTGCGCTACCTCGGCCGCATCAGCTATGCGCTGTACCTGCTCCATCTGCTGGCGCGCAACGTGGTCCATCACTACCTCCCGCACGGTTCCGTCGACCTCAACGCACTCCTCACGATCAGCGCGAGCATCGTGCTCGCGTCGCTCAGCTGGAGGCTGATCGAGGCACCGATCCTCGCGCGCGGCCGCTCGCATGAAGGCCGTCCCGGCTTCGCGCTGCTGCGGCGCCCGATCCTCGGCACCAGCGGCTCGTGACCAGCCGGGTCGCCGCACGGCCGGGCGCGCTCCTGCTGTGCCTCCGCCTTGGGACAAGTCGGCCACCGCGCGCGCAACTGTGCCGATAAGATCACGGCCCTCATGCCGTCGCAGCTGAATCTGATCCTGGTCGGGCCACCTGGCGCCGGCAAGGGCACACAGGCGGCACGCCTGCGGGAGGACTTCAGGCTTCCGTTCATCTCCACCGGGGACATGCTGCGCGCGAACGTCAAGGACGAGACCGAGCTCGGATTGGCCGCCAAGGCGCATATGGACGCGGGGAGCCTGGTCCCCGACGAGCTGATCGTGGCAATGGCCGCGGCGCGCCTGGACGAGGACGACACCGCGGACGGCTTCATCCTCGACGGCTTCCCGCGCACGACCGCGCAGGCGCAGGCGCTCGACGGGCAGCTTGACCGGGAGGGCCGGCGGATCACGGCAGTGCTGCTGATCGACGTGCCGGACGCGGAGATCGTCAAGCGCATCGCCGGCCGCCGCGTCTGCGTCAAGGCGGGGCACAACTACCACGTCGATTACGACCCGCCCAAGACCCCCGGGGTCTGTGATCAGGACGGATCGCGGCTGATCCAGCGCGACGACGACAAGCCCGAGGTGGTGGAGAAGCGCCTCGCCGTTTACCACGAGCAGACCGCGCCGCTGATCGGCTTCTACGACGAGCACGGCCTGTTGCGCCGCGTCGACGGGACGCGCACACCCGCGGAGGTCCACGACCACATCCGCGCGATCATCGCCACATTACGGCTCGAGGACGACCTTTAAGGGGTCAGGTCGTGAGCCCCAGCCCAGAGCGGTCCCGCGGCCACTAGTCTTCATAGGCAGATGGCGATCATCAAGAAGACACCCGAGCAGATCGAGCTGATGGCCGCGGCCGGCGATGTCCACGCCAAGACGATGAACCTGGTCGCCGGCAAGATCCGTCCGGGTGTGACCACGCTCGAGCTCGACCAGGCGGCGGAGAAGTTCATCCGCTCGCAGGGGTGTGAGCCGGCCTTCAAGGGTTACCGCGGCTTCCCCGGGTCGATCTGCGCGTCGCCCAACTCGATGGTCGTGCACGGCATCCCCGGTCCCTACAGGCTCGAGCGCGGTGACATCCTGTCGGTCGATATCGGCGTCGTCAAGGACGGATGGGTGGCCGACGGGGCCTGCACGTTCGGCGTCGGGCCGATCTCACCGGTCGCCCAGAAGCTGCTGGCCGTCACCGAGGAGGCGCTGCACCTGGCGGTGCCCCAGTGCGTCGCCGGCAACCACCTCGGTGACATCGGTCACGCGATCCAACGCTACGTCGAGGACGAGAACGGCTTCTCGATCGTGCGTACGCTCGTCGGCCACGGGATCGGTCGCGACATGCACGAGGATCCGCAGATCCCCAACTACGGCAAGCCCGGCACGGGCGTGCTGCTCGAGGAGGGGATGGTCCTGGCCGTCGAGCCGATGGTCACCGTCGG
>Ga0123355_10008400_pt1 | contig 15609 bp, 16 predicted proteins | sample TergutEmb28metaG_3_FD_89872 | JGI IMG/M metagenome (GOLD analysis project Ga0123355, IMG submission 89872) | Embiratermes neotenicus P1 segment gut microbial communities from Petit-Saut dam, French Guiana - Emb289 P1 | ecosystem: Host-associated > Arthropoda: Insects > Digestive system > Gut ... | reverse complement strand
GCTAGAAAAATAGCAAAGGTTTGCATGGTAAAGGGTACAAACAGGGGAAGAGGTATGGCAATTTGCGCCATGACGGCAATAAGTGCCACAAAAAGCGCAATGAGTGTTAGATCACGCGTAGTACTTTGCCGTATTTCCATAGATGATCCCTTCTCTGTGCAGCTTAGATTGCGTTTACGGGTGTAACTATACTAGAGGGGACATGTAATTGTCAACTAATTTTTAGTTAATGGGTGACAATTACTAACGAGTCTATTTTCCTCGTATGCTTATTTCGCCTGATGAGAGAGTTTGTAGTTGTTCGTCGTCTGTTTTGATGATCAGCTGTCCGGCTTCGTCAATGTCGACAGCCAGGGCTTCGAACTGCTCGGCTCCTCTGCTCACCACGACTTCTTTCCCCAGTAAAAACATGCGCTGCTTGTACTGATCAAGCATTTCTGCTTCTGAGGCTCGCTCAAGGGGGGAGAGCACACGGTTTATGATCTCGGCAGCCAGATGGTTTCTGTTTGTGGGAGGATTTTCTTCAAATAAAGATCCTACGACATTGCGTGAATCTTGCGGGAAGGCCTCTTCTGGTGTGGTGAAGTTTACTCCGATTCCAATAACAAGCCATGCGGTGCTGCCGCTCTCAAAGTCTACGGACGCTTCGGTAGAGATACCACAGACCTTTTTTCCTCCTGAGAAAACATCATTCACCCATTTTATCTGGGGTGCTTTGTCAGAAATAGCTTCAATAGCTTCACACACAGAAAGGGCAGTAAAGATGGTGACTAAAGCCTGTGAGCTAAAGCTGAGCTCTTTTGGGTCTATTACGATGCTTAAGTAGATGCCACTATGGGGCGGCGAGTGAAAGGCACGACCAAAGCGTCCTTTTCCTAAGGTTTGTTGGTCGGCGATGACAACGGTACCGTGGGCAGCGCCTGACAAAGCCAGCTCTTTGGCAGCCTTGTTGGTAGATTCCAGGCTGTCATGCACAAAGATAATTTCAGGATTTCGTGTTTCCGCTAGATGAGGGAGCATGCCCTGAGCAGAAAGGATGTCGCTGCTTTTGCTAAGGCAGTACCCCCTGTTAGTGCTTGCGGTGATTTCATAGCCCTCTTTTTCGAGATCCTTGATGGCCTTCCATACGGCATTGCGGCTCAGGGAAAGTTGTTGGGCGATAGCAGTACCAGAGATAGTCTGCCCTCTATTGGCCTCGAGTAAAGTAAGAACCTGTTTTTTGGTACTCATTTTCACCTTCACAGGTTTCGAATCGTGCAACATTTTACAAATTGGCTGGGGCACTAGGATTCCCTGTCTTGCTGCGCAATCCAGGTGACCTCGCACTACGTGCTCGGACTTGAATGCTCCTAGTGGTCGCATTCAACCTTCTCAGGCCCGAATCGTGCAACATTTTGCAAATTGGCTGGGGTACTAGGATTCGAACCTAGACAACTGGCACCAAAAACCAGCGTCCTGCCATTAGACGATACCCCAATGCCGACTGAATAGTGTAGCATATCTTTCAAGTAATAAGTTGTGATGATATTGTCATCATAATGTGGAAAAATATCAATAGAGGTATCAAAAATGACTTTCTCCACAAACCTTGCACATTTTCTCAAAATAATTTACACTTTAATCAAGGAAAATACACGAATGCAACACATTTGCAATACAAATTGTTGACAAAGTGCTTATCAAGGCCTCAGGGGGATCGCAATTATGAACAATTCAAAGTATGTAGCAAGACTTGGATCAAACAGCAGCTTGCCTAAGGTTGTCCTAGTGATGTGCCTACTCTTGCTTGCATTTCTAACGCTTCCTGCTGCGGCCACAGCAAACACTAGAGATTTTCCTATTTCTGGGACACAAGACTACGCTGCGGCCTATCAGATGCTCAGCCTGATTAATGCAGAACGTACTCGGGCAGGAAAATCTACTCTACGCATGGATACCGCCCTGACAAAAACTGCAATGCGGCGTGCAGCAGAAACCACAGTTTCTTTTAGTCACACACGTCCCAATGGAAAGCATTGGACAGAACTGCTTCCTGCGGGTAATACCTGGTGGGGTGAAAACCTTGCTGTGGGACAGCCAACTGCTGCTGATGCCATGAAAGGCTTAATGAATTCACCGGGACATAAAGCAAATATCTTGCACGACAAGTTCACCAGCGTTGGAATTGGTGTTTTCGAACATAATGGTTCTCGCTACTGGGTTCAGACCTTTGGCAATAGAAAGGCGGATAATCCTGCAAGGCCTGCTAATAAGAAGGCAACCTACTCTGTTGCAATCCTCAGGTCGAATGTGCGCCTTAGTATGGACACACAAATACTTAGCCCAACATCTTCGCGCTACGCACTTAGGGTAGCTACTCCCAATGCGTGGAAACCTGCCGTTGTTAATAATTCTGGCGTGCTTTTCACAAGTTCAAAAACCTCTGTAGCAACCATTAACAGTTCTGGTCTGCTCACCATGGGAAAAAGCGCTGGAAGTACTACGGTTCGTGCTGCGCTAAAGACTGATACGGGACTTTCGGCAAGCAGTAGTTACGCGGTGCATACAGCTACCTTTAACTCTACGGGTGGCAGCACAGTTCCCAAACGACTTTTTGCCACCGATAACAATTTGGGGACCTTGCCCATCCCAACTAGGGCAAACCACAGCTTTGCTGGCTGGTTTGCTGCAGCAAATGGGGGAACACAGGTATGGCCTACTACACGTTTTTCAAGCAGTGTTACCCTCTTTGCCCAGTGGAGAGACTCCCAGGGGCAGTTAGTAACGAATCCTGTGCAAGCACCCTCACAGCCAGCGCAGACAAGTCCGCCAAAGCCAGCACAGACAAGTCCGCCAAAGCCAGCACCAAAACCTGCACCGAAAAGAATTGATGCTACCGTTAAAAACATTCGCATGCGCCCTGGTACGAAGTTTACGGTTCCCATTGTTGTAAGAGGTAGCAGCAACAGTAAGGTTCCTATTACCTGGCGGACTTCAAACAGGCTAGTGGCAACACTTAAAAAGGATAAGTCAAAAGGCACACTTAATATCAAACAAAATGAAAGCAGGGATTTGATCTTTACCGCAGGTAAAGTAGGAAACACGCAGATAGTACTTCGCTCTGAAAACGGTAAACAAATTGTCTTCAATATTGAAGTACGGCGAAATAAACGAAATCTGCAGAAGGTGCGCATTGGAAACCTTCCGAAAAATCGTACAATGGCTAGAAATTCAAACCGCAACTTGCATGCAAAACTTACTCCTAAAAATGCAACACTATCAGGACGCGTCAAGTGGACTAGCTCTAAGCCAAAGGTTGCCTCTATAGACCAGGCTGGACGCCTGACGGCTCACCGAAAAGGTTCAACAGTCATTACCTTGCGTGTAGCCAACAAGACTCATAAAGTGACGATAGTAGTGAAGTAGTGGGTCACTTACAGGCATGACCTATAGATACGGCCTGTAGATATTGAACGCCAGACTACACAGTAGGTTACAGATAGTAGTCGAAAAACAGTCCGAGCACCACCAATTTCTCTGGCTCTGTTGTGCTAGCATTAGTCCATGATTATTGTTACTAGTGCAGCAGAGCTAGATTCTGCCGTATCAATACTTTCCACTGCTTCTGTGCTTGCCATTGACACAGAATTCATGCGTGAAAAAACCTACTATCCAAAACTCTGTCTTTTGCAGATAGCCTGTGATGACGAACTCTTCATTATTGACCCGCTAATCAACAAGCTCGATTTGCGTCCCTTAGCAGGGCTTTGGTCAGACTCCTCCATTGTTAAAGTATTCCATGCGGGCACACAGGACCTCCAGATTCTTTACGATGCCTGTGGAACACCTCCCAGACCTTACTTCGACACGCAGGACGCCGCTACTTTAATTGGTCAGCCAGAACAGGTGGGCTACGGCGCATTGGTAGAACGTCTGCTTGATGTGAAACTGTCCAAATCAGATAGTTTTACCGACTGGGCCAGGCGCCCTTTGAGTAAAGACCAGCTTGCCTATGCAGCTGATGATGTCAGTTACCTATTGCAGCTGTACCCGATTGTTCTTGCAGAACTTGAATCACTGGACAGGCAGTCTTGGCTAAATGAAGAATTTGAGCGCAAGTCTTCACCCAAATCACTCGAAGTTGACCTTCGTATGCAGTATCGTCGCCTAAAGCGGGTTTCCTCCCTCAAGCCTCATCAGCTTGCAGTTGCCCGTGAGGTCGCAGCATGGCGTGAAAAAGAAGCCATGCGCAAAAATATTCCTAAGCGCTGGCTTTTGTCGGATGAATCTATTCTTGAGATAGCACGCCGCATGCCAACGAGTACTCAGAAGTTAAGTACGCTGCGTGGAGTAGATACAAACCTCAAATATTCTTTAAAGGCCATAATTGCTGCGGTGGAAGCAGGCAGGAATTGTCCGCAGGATCAGTGGCCACAGCTTCCTGAGCGGCGCAGAATAACGGGTGAAGACAGTGCTGCAATAGAACTTATGGCAGCAATTGTAAGAAAGCGCAGCGCAGAGAATCGCCTTTCAAGTTCTGTCCTAGGTTCACGTGCGTTACTTGAAGAATACCTTAGCAGCCGCAGCGATGATTGTGCTCTTATGCAAGGGTGGCGCAGGCAAATTATTGGAGACGAGATAAAACGACTTCTTGAAGGAAAGATCAGTCTCTCATTTAAAAATAATTGTCTGACGATTGAAGAGGAAAGCTGTGACGCATCAAGCTGAAAAAAAGGCCATCAGCGTAAGCGAAGCTTTGCATATGGCAAAGGTCGGGCTTGAATCTATTCGTCTGCGCATCATAGGTGAAGTTTCAGGCTTTACGGGAAATAAGTATGCTACAAAGTATTTCAGCCTAAAGGATAGTGAATCTGCCCTAAAATGCATCGTTTGGGGAAATGTTTATAGTGCTGCTGGCGTTGAACTAAAAGATGGTCTTGAAATAGAGGTCGAAGGAAAGTTTTCTGTGTATCCGCAGCGTGGTGAAATGTCTTTTCATGCTACTAAACTACACATTGCGGGAGAAGGGCAGCTGCGCCTAGAGCTTGCTCAGCGTGAGGCTCGCTTGCGCACAGAAGGACTTTTCGATCCAGCACGCAAACAACCTCTACCACCTTTTCCTCAGCGTATTGCTGTGGTGACTTCACCAGCCGGGGCGGTCATCCACGACATTAGCAAGACTTTGAAGCGCAGATGGCCACTTGCTGAAATTATGCTTTTTGGCGTGCGCGTTGAAGGGACAGATGCATCAAGCCATATCATCACAGGCCTGCAAAGAGCTGATCAGTCAAACGCTGATGTAGTTATACTGGCGCGCGGTGGCGGATCTTTCGAAGATCTGCTTCCTTTCTCAGACGAAGAGGTCGTGCGAAGTATTGCTGCTATGCGCCTGCCGGTAGTCTCTGGTGTTGGGCATGAACCTGACCTTAGCCTTGCTGATCACGTTGCTGATCTGCGGGCTCCTACTCCAACAGCAGCAGCAGAAGCAGTAAGCACTCCCAGTATTGATGAAATCGCGCAAAACCTTAATGCTAGCGCTCATAGTATGGAGATGGCTCTGACTAAGAGGATCCGCTTGCTGCGTCAGCAGCTAGACAGCTATGCCAGACGTCCTATTTTTGCAGGCCCTGAGGCCCTGCTGCAAATTCGTGCCATGATGCTTGATGCTTTAAATGATCGTTTTTGCCAGCAGCTTACTAGGGGCTTTGATTTCCAGGCGCAAAAGCTGAGCAATTTGCAAGAACGCTTACATAGAGTAGGTCCTGTACTCACAGACACAAGGCAGCAAAAGCTCGCGCACTACGGGCAGGCATTGGACGCACTCTCCCCCCTGAAGGTATTTAGTAGAGGCTTTGCCGCGGCATTTGACAGCTCTTCCAGGGAAGTGCTTGATTCGGTCACAAAGGCCAGAATTGGCCAAACGATAAAGGTTGAATTGCAAGACGGTCATCTTGACTGTGAAGTGAAAGGAGTGGCTGATGGATCAGCTTTTCAATGACAAGGATCAAGCCATAGGGGACGCAGATCTTGATACCGCGCCTGGTCAAGTAGCGCAAACCACAGAGGGCGAACAGTCTAATGGATCAAAGTCTGATGATCCAAAATTTGGCGAGCAGCTTAAACAGCTTGAAGGCATTGTAACCCAGCTTGAAAGCGGGCAGATGGACCTTGAAGACAGCATGAAAGCTTATGGCGAGGGCGTCCATTTAATTCAGTCTTTGCAAGAGAAGCTGAGTAGCGCAGAGCAAAAAATGAGTGTCATGATGGACGAAATCACACCACAGGGCTAGGAAAAGTTTGCACAATTTGAGAAGGCACATACTAGCCTTAAGAAGTCAAAGCCAAAGAGGGAGAGGAATACACTCATGAATAGGGACGCAGATTGCATTTTTTGCAAGATTATCGCAGGAGACTTTGGCACTGAATTTGTTTATGAGGACGACTATGTAGTCGCCTTTGATGATGTTAAGCCGCAAAAGCCTGTTCATACCTTGGTTGTGCCGAGGCAGCATGTAGAAAACCTTGAAGATAATCCCAGTCCAGAGCTATTAGGGCAGGTGTTTGCTGCGGCAGCGAAGGTCGCACGTATAAAGGGCGTTGATAAGAGCGGTTACCGCATTATCCAAAATAACGGGGCGGGCGCAGGTCAGACGGTTTTTCACTTGCATGTACATGTCCTGGGAGGCAAAACCTTCACTGAAGGCATGGTGTAAGGGAACCCTTGCAGTTCTGTGTGCAGATTGTAGTGCCATAACTGTAACTTAAGAGCATAGTTTGAAAATGATAGTTTAGGTATAATCTGATTCCCCAAAGAAAATTTTAGAAAAAGGAGTACAGCATGAGTTCATTTCTTAGCAAGACCATAGACCGCGCACGTGCTGCTGACAAGCACATTGTTTTGCCAGAGGGTTCAGACGCCCGCACCTGGGAGGCAGCTAAGCAGGCACTTGATCAGAAAGTGGCACGTCTGAGCATACTTGCAAGTCCGGCGGATGTTCCTGCAGACTTTGATACTGCATCTGACTCTGAGAGGCTACAGGTAATCGATCCTGCTACTGCCGACTTTAAAGATGATCTAGCGGCTGCCCTTTTCGAGTTACGCCAGGCAAAAGGTATGACGCGCGAACAAGCAGATGAACTCATTCTTGATCCCTTGTATTTTGCCGTTATGATGGTTAAGCAAGGCTTAGCTGATGGTGCTGTTGCAGGTGCTGTCAATTCGACAAGTGCTGTTTTGCGCGCGGCATTGCAAATCTTGAAGACGGCACCTAATACAAAGCTTGTTTCGAGCTATTTCATCATGGATGTTCATGATTGTGAATATGGTGCTGGCGGGGTATTTCTTTTCTCAGACTGTGGTCTTGTAGAAAATCCTGACGCAGAAGCACTGAGCGAGATAGCCATAGCTTCGGCAGCTTCTTTCGAGGCACTGGTTGGCGAACAGGCACAGGTGGCCATGTTGTCCTATTCAACCTATGGAAGTGCTTCAAGTGTTCTTACTGAAAAGGTCGTCGAGGCTACTAAGATTGCACAAGAAAAGCGTCCTGACATTGCCCTTGACGGTGAGCTACAGCTTGATGCAGCCATTGTTGAAGCCATCGGTAAATCAAAAGCGCCGGAAAGCACGGTTGCAGGCAAGGCGAATGTCTTGATCTTCCCTGACCTAAACAGTGGCAATATTGCCTATAAACTAACAGAGCGCCTGGCAAAGGCAGAGGCCTACGGTCCTATTACCCAGGGAATTGCTGCGCCTGTCAATGATCTCTCGCGCGGATGCAGTGCAGAGGATATAGTGGGTGTCATCGCAATCACCGCCGTCCAAGTCGCAGGCATTAAATAGTAAAGAGAGTATGGTGGAAGATATGAAAATCTTGGTTCTTAATGCGGGATCTTCTTCTTTGAAGTATCAGCTTATGGATGGCAATACAGAAGATGTTTTAGCACGCGGTCTTTTTGATCGCATAGGTATCAGTGGAGAGGCCGTCCATTCATGGACTATTGTCAAAGGCAGCAAAGAGGAGAAGGGCAGTGCCAATCTTGCGATTGCTAATCACGAAGAAGCACTGCAGGCAGCTGTTGAGGTACTCAGTGCAGACGGAGAAGTAATCCAAAGCCTTGAAGATATCAGTGCAGTTGGTCACCGTGTTGTACACGGGGGCGAATATTTTTCTGCATCTGTTGCTCTGGATGAAGAGGTACTTGCAAAGCTTGACGAAGTGTCACCCCTAGCGCCGCTGCACAATCCAGCAGCAATGAGCTGCATCCGTGCTTCACGTGCACTTATGCCAAACATCACGCAAGTTGCAGCTTTTGACACCGCCTATCATCAGACAATTCCACCAGAGGCACACCACTATCCGCTACCACGCGAGCTCTACGACAAGTACAAGGTTCGCCGTTATGGCTTCCACGGAAACTCACATCGCTACGTTGCTCAGCGTGCAGCAAACCTAACAGGTATTCCCCTGCGCGACCTCAAGATCATCAGCTGCCATCTAGGCAATGGCGCCTCTATCGCAGCCATTAAAAATGGTGTGTCGGTTGATACCAGCATGGGCTTTACGCCACTTGAAGGTTTGATGATGGGGACACGTACAGGTACTATCGATCCTGCAATCGTGACCTTCCTTATGCGCCAAGAAAATCTGAATCCTGATGAGGTAGACAACCTCATGAACAAAAAATCAGGTCTCCTAGGTGTTACGGGCATTAGTAGTGACCTGCGTGATGTACTTGACGCACAAGAATCTGGCAGTGAGTTAGCAAAGCTGGCAAATGGCATGTATGCCTACAGCATTAAGCGCTATGTTGGTCAGTACATGGCAACACTGGGCGGCCTTGACGTCATAGTAATGACAGCAGGAGTAGGCGAAAACAGTCCTGTTATGCGTGCAGCAGCCTTAGGAGGACTAGAGCACTGGGGAATAGCAGTTGATCCATGGCGTAACTTTGAAAAGAAAGAGGTCTTCAAGGACGGTCTGGACGGTGAATTCAAGATATCTGCCCAGGGCTCAAGAGTAAAAATCCTGGTTATTCCTACTAATGAAGAACTCATGATTGCCCGTGACACAAAAGCCTTGTTGTAACAGCAAGGCCTCGCGCATAGAAAGAGTGTATTGAGCAAATATGTCTTAGTTAGAGCTTAAGCTTATTTGTTGTTAAACGTGTTAACAATTATTTAACATATGCTCTCTTGTGGTCAGTAACGGCACTTTACTATAATTTAACATCGCGAATAAAGGCCTTATGATATTCGCTTTTGTTAAAAAACAGTGAAAGGAACTGCACATTACTATGGCTGCGAACAGTGGTATTGTGTGTTATTTGACTTGCGAAAAGAATTCAAGCAAGTCTGACACGTCTAGTGCAAAGAAGTGGGCAAGGCTTGCTCTGGTACTAGCACTTACAGGATCTCTCATAGTATCTCTACTCATGCTTTCGGGCTGTACGGGTCGCGATATTCAGGGACAAATTGTCGTATCAGGCTCAACAACACTTCTGCCTATTGCAGAAACTGCAGCTCAAGAATTCGAAGCAGCCTACCCACACTACATCGTGCTGGTGTCGGGCATGGGAACTTCTGCAGGTATCGAGGCTGTTGGAGTCACAGGAACCGCAGACATTGGTACAGCGTCGCGTGATCTACGTGGCAGAGAAACTGAAATGGACCTCATTGAGATCCCTGTCGCCTATGATGGCATTGCCGTAATTGTGCACCCTGACAATCCTATCGACAACCTAAGCCTTAGTCAGCTGCGCGATGTTTTCGCAGGTAATATTACTAACTGGCAAGAGCTGGGTGGAAATGATCTAGATATCGTGCTGGTTAACCGCGATGAAGCATCCGGTACGCGCAGCTCATTTGCCTCTGCGGTTATGGACGGCGAATCTTTCGAAGTTAACTCTGTTGTACTGCCAGGAACTGGTCAGGTGCGCGAAGTAGTTGCCCGTGCGCCCGAAGCTATTGGTTATATATCCGTAGGCTTCGTAGAGCCGCGCCACGTAGAGACCCATGTCAAGGCTGTCTCTCTTGACGGAGTAGAGCCCACTGACGAAAACATCATTAGCGGAGTTTACCCCGTTGCCCGAGCACTTCACTTTTTGACAAAGGGTGTTCCTGAGGGTTCGCCTCTTGAATATATCGAGTTTGTCCTTTCAGAAACAGTACAGCAGGGTGCTGTAAGGGATGCAGGTTTCCTGCCTATCACCGAGGACGAGCATGTCGAGTTTAGACGCATGCTTAGTGAAGGCGGGGGCAACTGATGAGCGAAAACAAAAATACAGTTAACGACCAGCCAGAAGACCTTCAAAATGCAGAGGTCGAAGCCGGCAAAGAAAGTCTGCGCACAGACGCAGATCCCAGCAAGAAAACGCTGACACATACACCTAGTGTGGCCATGCGCGAATTTGCTGAAACTGCAGCGCAGCGTGAAAAGCCTCCTGAGGTACGTCCTGCTACAAAGTTGCAGCTAGTGTCTCGCAAGACACAAATCAAAGAGACCTCACTTGCGACACTTTTTTTCGTATGCGCATTTCTTGCAGTCTTAGGAGTAGGCCTTATCTTTGCCTTTGTGGCATGGCGTGCATTTCCGCTGCTAAGCGATATTGGACTGTGGAACTTTCTCACAGGAACACAGTGGTCAGTAGCAGATAATACTTTTGGTGCGCTGCCCTTTATCCTGGGTAGCTTTGTTGTTGTGGGCGGCTCACTCATCCTAGGTGTGCCCCTTGCCGTACTTACCGCAGTCTTTATGTCAGAGGTAGCAAGCTCGCGCGCAAACGCAATAATCCGCCCCGCCATAGAACTGCTAGCTGGTGTTCCTTCGGTAGTGGTAGGCTTCTTTGGTGTAGTGGTAGTAGTCCCCATAGTCTCGACCTTAGTGGGCGGTGCAGGCTTTGGCCCCCTTACTGCATGGATTGTACTTTCTATTATGATTATGCCAACCATTACAACCCTGTCAGAGGACGCGCTGAACTCTATTCCCATGGGTATTCGTGAAGCGTCGTATGCCATGGGTGCAACAAAGTGGCAGACTATCTGGAAGGTGGTTATTCCAGCTGCGCGCGTGGGCATTATTGACGCGACCATTCTAGGTATGGGTCGTGCTATTGGTGAGACCATGGCAGTGCTGATGGTAGTAGGTAATGCTCCGCAGCTTTTCGCAGGAATTTCCGCACCGATTTCAACAATGACCAGCCAGATCGTGCTAGAGATGGGTTATTCAACCGGCGAGCACCGTACGGCACTCTTTGGACTTGCGGCGATACTATTCTTGATTTCGATGAGTCTGGTACTAACGGTACGACTCTTAGCGCGTGACCATACTAAGAAGACCAAAAAACCTAAGAAAGGGGGTGGGGCATAGTGAGCACGAACACTAATAAGAACAGCAGTGCTAACACAGAGCAACGCAAGACAGGCATGCAGGTTTTGAAAGAAATCAAAGAACAGCACAAAGAGTCGGGTAGCGGCCTAGGCCGCGCACATCTAAGCAATCGCATTGCACTGGGAGTGCTGTGGGGTGCGACCGTTATCACGATCGGCTTGCTTGCTGTCATCCTCATCTATGTTGGTTATCACGGCCTGGGTGTTGTCTTGCAAGACTTCCCCCGCTTTATCTTTACCTGGCCTGAAGGCGTTAACGCAGAAGGTGGCATCTGGCCAACTATCGTAGCGACCTTGTATTCGACAGGGCTTGCGATGGCTATTTCAACACCTATTGCTGTGCTTGCAGCAGTATATTTAGCAGAATATGCAAAGCAAGGACGTATTGTTAAAACAATTCGCTTTGCAGCAGACTCACTAGCCTCTGTGCCCAGTATCGTAATGGGTCTCTTCGGTCTTGCCTTCTTTGTAGAAACACTAAATATTCCGCTGTCGATGCTTGCAGCGTCATTGGGTTTGTCCCTACTTATGCTGCCCATTACCATGCGTGCAACAGAAGAAGCCATCCGTGCAGTACCTCGCTACATCCGCTGGGGCTCATACGGCATGGGTGCAACCAAATGGCAAACCGTAGGACGCGTTGTTTTGCCGACAGCAACCCCGCGCATCATTACGGGGCTTATCTTGTCACTGGCGCGCGCAATCGGTGAGACGGCCGTTGTATTCCTTACCATGGGAATTGCGATCAACCTACCGATCATCCCGACTGATTCAGGCAGATCGATGTCAGTGCATCTGTACCTGATGGCAGTTGAAGGAATTAACCTGCCTTCTGCCTACGGAACGGCATTCCTACTACTTATGATTATCTTGGCGCTAAACCTAAGCGCACGTTGGATTTCAAAGCGCTACTCTCGTATCGAGGGTGCATAAGAAAGGGCTAAATTAGATGAGTGCGTCCACACATAAGACAAAGTATTCAACCCAACTTCAATCGGATCCCTTGGTCACCAGCTACTATGTGCGTGACATGGAATTCTGGTACGGGGACTTCAACGCCCTGACGGGTATTTCACTTGACGTTATGCCCTCTGCAATCACGGCATTCATTGGGCCGTCGGGTTGCGGTAAATCGACCTTCCTGCGTTGTATGAATCGCATGAATGACCTGATTCCAGACACAAAATTTGAAGGTAAGATGCTGCTAAAAGGTGCAGACATCTATGGTTCAGGTGTAGATCCCGTAGACTTGCGCCGCCGCGTAGGCATGATCTTCCAACAGCCAAATCCCTTTCCGCAGTCAATCTATGACAACGTGGCCTATGGCCCGCGTCTGCAAGGTGTTAAGAAAAAGAGTGACCTTGATGACATTGTTGAAGATTCGCTCAAGCGTGCAAACCTCTGGAAAGAAGTCAAAGATATTCTGGATAAAAACGGCCTTGCCATCAGTGGTGGACAGCAACAGCGTTTGTGTATTGCACGCGTTTTGGCAGTGCAACCAGAAGTTCTGTTGATGGATGAACCCTGCTCTGCGATTGACCCTACCTCGGTACAAAAAATCGAAGACTTGATGGCAGAGATCAAGGACGAAGTGACGATTATCATTGTTACGCATAACATGCAGCAGGCAGCACGTGTCAGTGATTATACATCTTTCTTCCTGCAAGAAGTTGCAGGTGAGCCAGCGGTATTGGTGGAGTCAGGTAAGACGAGTGATATTTTTACCGCCCCAATCGACAAGCGAACCGAAGACTATATAACCGGCCGCTTTGGTTAAATGTTCGTTAACTTTCTTGCTCAGTGGCTGATTGCTGTTCAGTGGGTGCTATAGTAGGTATATCTACATCTATTTCTCTTTAAGGAGATGATTTATATGCGTGAACAATTCAGATCAGATATGAGTGAAGTTCAAGATGATGTTGTAGACATTTTTCGCGAGCTGCTTAATACAACAAAGCTTGCAGTCAATGCACTCATCAAGGGTGATGAAGTAGTCGCCCAAGAAATCATTGATGACGATGACCGCTTTGACGCACTGACTCTCGAAGTTGAGGAACGTGTTATCGAACTTATCGCAACACAATTTCCTGTTGCACGTGACCTGCGCTTCTTGCAGTCAATGGCCTTTATTGCCATGTATCAAGAACGCATAGGGGACTACACTACCACTATTGCGCGCGCTGCACGTCGCAGTGCTGACAAGCCTGTTCCGCAGCCACTGATTGACCTAATTAGAGCACAGGCAAGCCTTGTCTACCGCGTTATGGACGCTGCTCGCGAGGCTCTTGAAAATCGTGACTTAGAACTTGCTTTGAAGCTTCCTGAACTAGATGAACCAGTAGATTCGCTCAATAAGCAGTTCTACCGTGAGCTAGGTAGACTTACTGATGAAGATGAAATAGAGGCGGCCTCAAAGATGGTCATGTCAGCGCGCGCGTTAGAGCGCATTGCGGACTACTGCGTTGATACAGGCGAGCGTCTAGCCTATTTCCTTACAGGTGAGCGCGCCCTGCTTGAAGCAGCAGAGGCAGAGGTCGAGCCTCAAAAGATCATATAGTTGTCCCCTGTAATCAGTCTGACCTAAGACTAGTCAATCAAGCCTGCGCCCCATGAATACCCTTGTAACATCATTTAATGCCGTCCGTGCAAAGCTAGATGCTGCTGCTGTGCGTGCGAATCGTGACCCTGAAAGTGTTCGCCTTGTCGCGGTAACGAAATCTGTTGACACAGACATGGTGCTGCGTGCATATGCAGAATGCGGACAACGTCTTTTCGGAGAAAATCGGGCTGATGAACTTCTGCGCAAAGTAGAGGCGTGCGTACAGCCAGATGCAGGCTTGAACACATCAGATCCAAAGCCAGAATTTCATTTTATTGGGCCTCTGCAGACCAACAAGGTCCGCAAGGTTGTTGGTACTGCAAGTCTGATTCATTCTGTCGATTCAGAACGTCTACTGCGCGCCATTGATGCGCGTGCAAAGTTGATTGATGAGCGGCGCAGTAATGATCCAGACAGTAAAGACGGTGCCTTCAAGCAGCCTGTTTTGATTCAGGTTAGCATCAGTGGGGAAGAGGCAAAACAGGGTATAGAGCCTGTTGAGCTGGACGCACTCCTCCACCTAGCGAACGAAGAACTTCACCACATCCAAGTAAACGGCCTTATGACGATGGCTCCTTTTGCTGCCTCCAAAGATGTACGATGGATTTTTGAGGATTTGCGCAAGCTTCGTGACCGCAGTAATCGCAATGGTTCATCAGTGTCACTGATAGAACTTTCGATGGGTATGACGGGCGACTTTGAGGCTGCGATTGAAGAGGGTGCGACGCTTGTTCGCGTTGGCACAGCTCTATTTGCCCACTAGTCCTGCGTGTTTGTGCTTCACATTCACCTTGCCTAAAGGCTACCTAAGGAGGACGCTCGCTTGAATAAGATCGACAAACTTAAATCGAGGCTTGGCTTTGCCCCTAGTTGGGATTCTGAATATTTGGAAGAGGACGACCAGGAACAAGAGACTTCTGCTGCTGCGTCAGGGCACGCTGCTGAATTTCTAAAGGATGGTGCTCTCGGCACTGTTCCAAAGGCTTCAATAAGTTCAGGCGAACCATCAGGAGACCGTCGCCATTCGCCCAATTCACCCTTTGCTTCTGGGGCTGCTCCCAGTGCAGTGAAAAAGCATGTACGCAGACCTGACTTGAAGCGTGCGTCAGAAATCACGGGACGCGAAGTGCGCAATATAGAAGAGAGCCGCCGCTACGCTGGACAGCCAAAGATTGGACCAGATGGTAGCACTTCTTTCAAGCCGCGGGAATTTTCAGAAGCACTACTGATTGCCAATCACCTCAAGGAGGGCAAGACGGTTTCAGTTGACTTGTCCCTGATTGAAAACGCGCAAAAGCAGCGCTTTATCGACTTTATGGCAGGACTTGTGTATGCTCTTGACGGACACTTGGCGCGCTCATCGGTAAATGTCTACATTCTTACTCCTCGATAGAAAAGGTATCTGCGAATGGAAGAACTGACCCAGATAATACAGGGAAGACTGCTTGTCGTTGGCGGCGGCGCGATGGGAGAGGCAATCCTCTCAGGCGTACTTGCTGCTAAGAAGCTCTGCCCTTCACAGGTAGTTGTGGTAGAGCCCAACTACGACAAAGAGCTACTGCTACGTGAGCGCTATGGTATCGAGGTCATATCGGCACTGGACTTTCGCAGTTACGGGGCAGATGACGTTTGTCTTTTTGCCGTG